>Ga0081455_10000120_pt1 | contig 89920 bp, 76 predicted proteins | sample TabmetS3T2R1_FD_70207 | JGI IMG/M metagenome (GOLD analysis project Ga0081455, IMG submission 70207) | Tabebuia heterophylla rhizosphere microbial communities from the University of Puerto Rico - S3T2R1 | ecosystem: Host-associated > Plants > Roots > Rhizosphere ... | reverse complement strand
CGGGACGCGGTGCAGGTCGCGCACGAGACGGCGCATCCCCTCCGGCATGAGCGAGAACGCGTGGTCGGACCCCTTCCACGCGTGGTTCAGCGTGAAGTGCTTCTCGATGACGCGCGCGCCGAGCATGTAGCCGACGAGGGACATGGCGATGCCGCTCTGGTGGTCTGAGAGACCGACGACGACGTCGGGGAACCGCTCGCGGTACGTCTCGATGACTCCGAGATTGAGCTCCTCGACCTCGCAAGGGTACGCCGCCGTGCACTGCATGACGCAGAGCTGCTCGTTGATCGACAGCACCATGTCGACGGCACGCTCGACGTCCTCGAGCGTGCCACCTCCGGTGGACAGGAAGAGCGGGCGGCCGAACGCCGCGACGTGCCGGAGGAGCGGCGCGTTCGTGAGGTCGCCCGAGGCGATCTTGAAAGCCGGCATGCCGAGCTCCGCGAGGAAGTCGGCGCTCGCCTCGTCGAAGGCGGTGCCGAACAGCGTGATGCCCTCCTCGCGTGAGAACTCACGCAGCTCGAGCCACTCGGACGCCGAGAGCTCGAGCGCCTCGCGATGCTCGCCGTAGGTCCGCCCGAACGAGTGCTCGTTGTCGTACGGCGCCTCGTACGCCAGCAGGTGCGCGGCGCCGAAGTACAAGCCGCCGCGCCGCGTGAACACCTCGCGGCGCAGCGACTCCTTCACCGGGTACGGGTAGGCGCGTTGCTGCGCCTGTGCCTCGGCGAACGCGATGCTCACCTGCATCGGCCCGCCGGTCCGCACCGGATTGAGATCCGCGAACAGCCGCTCCCCGAGCGGCACCATGCGGATGAAGTCCTCGAACAGCTCGCTCAAGTCCCTCTCGGTCTTGGCGCGGTCGAGCCGTTCGCTGTAGCTCATGCCGTTCGGCGAACGCAGCTCGAGCGCCGCGCTCATCACCAGCTTCGGAATGCCGTGACTCGTGGCTCGCGACTCGATCTCGCGGCGCGCGATCGCGGGCAGTCCCGGCACGGCAGGATCGACCTGCAGGTTCGACTCCTGCTCGGCCACCGCCAGCACCGCGCAAATGTGCTCGGTGGTCGGCGGCACGCTCAGCGCCTCGAAGGCGGCGAAGATGTCGATCGCCCAGCCCTGACGATTCGCGACTTTCGCCGGCATCAGTCTCTCGATCTCCGCGCGCACGGCATCGGGATCGACGGCGGCCGGCCGCGGCGAGCTCGCGCATCCGGCCAAGGTCGCGAGCGCCGCCAGCGCGAGCACGATCGAGCGCCGACTCATCCCTCCTCCGATGTGTCGCGCACGAACGGAAAGTGATCGCGAACGTGCTCGTTGAAGAACTCGCCTTTCGAAAAAGACGCTTTCATCCTGACGAATATCTCCGGCGGCACGCCCTGATAGATGTAGCGCCTGCCCGACCGGAACAGAACGCGCAGCTCGCGCCGTCCATCGTCATAGTCGAACGAGCGAATCACTGTCGAAGGCATGGCGATCGATCACTCAGCAACCCGCATTCCGGGACGGCGCGCCAGCACGATTCCCGCCACGCCGAGGCCCAGCGTGAAGAGCCCGCTCGCCCACAACCCGAGCCTCGCGAACAGTGTCGGCGCATACGGCGGCGGAACTGTCGTGTCGAGCACGCCTTCGCGAGCCGGCGGCAGCGTGCTGACGACCGCTCCATTCGGCCCGATCACGCCCGTGATTCCGGTGGGTGTGGCACGAACCACCGGCACGCCTTCCTCGATGGCCCGCATACGCGCTTGCGCAAAGTGCTGCGGCGGGCCCCACGCGCCGAACCATGCGTCATTCGATGGATTGAAGAGAAACGCAGGCCGCTGCGCGCGCTCCACGACGTGTCCCGAAAAGATGATCTCGTAGCACACCTGCACACCCACCGGTCCAAAGCCCGGCACGTCGAACGTGCCCGGACCGGGACCGCGCGCGAAATCGCCCGCGCCCGGCACGAGTCGCGACAATCCGATGCGTTCGAGAATCGGCCGCAGCGGCAAGTATTCTCCGAAGGGCACGAGGTGCGCCTTGTCATACCGCCAGAGCAGGCTGCCATCACTGCCGAGCGCGAACACGCTGTTGTGGTACTCCTCGGGCTCGCCTTGCACATCGAGGCTGACGGATTCACCGCCCGTGAGCAGCACCTCGCCCGGCCGAAGCAATCTCGCGAGCGCCGCACGCGCTGTGGGCTCGAGCTCGAGAAAGCGCAGCGTCGCGTCCTCCGGCCAGAGAAACAACCGCGGATGTGTCGCCGGCGTGCGGGACAGACGCGCGTAGATGCGCTCGTGGCGCGTCACCTGTTGCAGATCGTACTTCTCGTCCTGCCCGATGTTCGGCTGCACGATCCGTACAGGAATGGGCCGCCCGATCGGCGCGCTGGGAATCGAGATGGATGCGATCGCCGACACAGCGAGGGCGACCGCGACGCCAATCGCCGGACGCCATTGACGGCGCAGCGCGAGCCGGAGCGCTCCGGCCGTCACAATGAGTACGCCAGACAAGCCGTACACACCGATCCAACTCGCGACCTGCGCGATCGGCGGCAGAGCGAGCCACACCGTGCCCAGCGGATTCCATGCGAAGCCCGTGAACAGCACGCCGCGAAACCACTCGGTGGCGACCCACAGCGCAGCGAAGAGAAGCACGAAGCCGAATGTGCCCGTGCGCCCTCGATACACGCGCCACGCGACCGCCGCGCTGAGCGCCGGAAAGAGCGCGAGATAGAACGATAGGAGCACGACCGCGCCGACTCCGAAGCTCGCCGGCATGTTCGCCTGATACGTGAAGGCCGTGGCGATCCAATTCAGCCCGACGAGGAAGTGACCCGCAGCGAATAGCCATGCGGCACCGAATGCCACGCGCAAGGTGGCCGCGCGCGCGATTCGATCCAGCAAGAACGCCACCGCGATGAAGGTGAGCGGCCACAGTGCCAACGGCTCGAAACCGAGCGACGAGAGCGCTCCGGCGACAACCGGCACCGCGACCGCAAGCACTGCGCGCGTCCAGCGATTTGCCATTTACAGCATCAACTCGGCGCTGCGTGTCTGGGGCAACTCGGTTGACGCGCCGTGGCCCCACCACGCTTCGAGATACGGCCGCGTGAGATCGAGCTTCGTCACCACCGGACGTTGCGGCGGAAACGCGCGCACCGTATCCGTCTGCAGCTCGAGAATGCGCTGATCCTGTCGCGCAACTTGGCGCAGGAAGGGCCACACTAACAAGCGCACGGCCCAGGCGGGCGCCCATCGACCCGAGACGTGCAGTGTGGTGAACACGTGCGTCGCGTCGGCGGACTCGGGCGTGAAGCACAGCGTGATCCACACCGCTGAGCCGTTCTCATACCGATACTCGATCTGCGCGACGCCCGGTCCGCTGAAATGTGCACGCTCCGCCGTTCTCGGTGACTCGAACAATCTATAGAGAATGCCGGATTGCTTCGGACCGCCGCGGTAGTCGACAGTGAAGCCGTCATCGGTTTTGGTGAGCGTCGCGGTCGCCGCGGCACGCCGCGAATCGTGTCGAACGAGGCCCGGATGGATCAGATGCGTATGCAAAGCGTCCAGAAAATTCTCGAGCGCTTCGAGAATCGGCGCGCCCCAACGCGTTTGCCAGAGAAACCGCCGGCTCGACGGATCGAGTGCGACGATCGCGCGCGGCAACGCGGCCTCGGTGACGGGCTGCGCCGCGCCCCAAACGAGCCCGTCCCGCTCGACGATCGCGAGCGTGGGAATGCGAACATCGGGCGACGATTGCTCGGCCGGCCAACCTGGAATGCGCACACAGCTGCCGCTGCGGCTGAACGTCCAGCCGTGATAGGGGCAGCGCAAACCATCCTCCGTCATCTGCCCCGCAGAGAGCGGCGCGTGCCGATGCGGGCAGCGATCCTCGACGGCCAGCACCGCGCCGTCCACCGAGCGCGCAACGGCCCATCGCCGCCCGAACAGCGTGATGCGCTGAGGCTTCGCGCGCACGGCAGCGCTGCGCGCGATCGCGAACCAATGTCGCTGGATGTGCTCGTTCACAGCTCGAACCTCGTCATGATGGGCACACCGATACGCGTCGTGAGCCAACCAAGCGCTCGCAATGCGCGTTGCCGCTCGCGGGGCAAATGGTCCGCCAGCACTGCGCTGTACTCGATCGCCGGCACGCCACCGCGCAAGCGCTTGAACTCCGCGGCGCCGGCGCTGAGATTGACGCGTCGGCCCGTCTCCATCGCGTACTTCAACACTGCAGCCATCAGCAGGCGGTAGAGACCCAGCCGCTGCGGCAGGCTCGTGTCATAGCCCACCAGCGGCGCGGTGATCACCCCATCCCGCTCGAACGTGCCGACGATGGCTTGCAGAACCCCATCGCGACCGCGGAAGCCGGTGAGTCTCAGCAGGCGCGCACGATGCCACGCTTCTATGAAACTCGCGCGATAGGCAGGATTCAGACGCGAATACTTCTGTAGGTAGAGCATCGCATAGAGTTGCTCGCAGCGGGCATAGTCCGCGGTACCGATGTTCTCACAGACCTCGAAGGGCGTCCGTGCCAGCAACTTGAGATCGGTCTTCAGATCGGATCGCGCGCGCGCGAGGCGGCGGATGTCCGAGTACAGGTACACCTGACGACTGGGCAGCAGAATGGCGCCGCGTATCCTCAGCGCATCGAGCCAGTCCGGCGTCCACGCCTCATTGAGCGAACGGAACCAGATCGCGTGAGCGGGCCACCGCGCGCTCGCATCGGCGATCCATCGATCGAGCACGCCGCCGTAGAACGCTGGATACAAGTTGGTCGACAGCAGCCAGTTGTTCACCGTCACCGCTTGATCGATACGCGCATGGCGGAGAGCCGCATCGGCGCCACGGCACAGCATCGAGAGGGGATACGCGATGGGCGCCGGCATTAGGCGTTGCAGCTCCTCGATCGCGTATGCGCAGTACGCGGTGTTTGGCGAGCACACCCATGCGTTGTCGGGCTCGGCGAAGTTGACGGTCACGGGAACGCGCCGATCCGCGGCACCGATCATCTCGACGTGGGTGCTGAGATTCGCGACGAACGCACGCGAGTCCTGTCCTGCGTGGATGCGCGCGAACGCGTCGACGTCGCTCTCGGCAGCCGCGGACGCGCAGTTCTGGACGACCATCAACACTCCGGAAGCCTCTCGCCATCCCACTCGATGTCGCGCGTCGCCGCTTCACGCAACGAGCATCGGTTGCGACAGGCGCGCACCGCGTGCAGACCGAAGTCGGCGATCGTGCCGAGCAACGGCCAGGCATCGCCGGGCTGGGTGATCACGTCCCTTGCACGCAGGTAATCTTGACGCCATTGGGAAAGGCGGCCTGTTCGCATGGATGTCGCGAGTCCGGCCGTGAGCATCAAGGTCGCGATCATCCGCGCCGGCGCACGCGACGGCTCGACGATCTCAGCGCTCCCACCCATGAACGCCGCCGGCAGCGCGTCCGTCGCCGCGAAGAGGTGCACGCCGCTGATCGCGCGCGGATTGCATTCGAGCACTGCGAGCTCCCCATCAGCGCAGCGAATCCAATCGAAGGAGATCTGGCCGGTGTAGCTCGTCTTGCGCACGAACTGCTCGACGAACGCGCGAATCGCAGGCGCCGGCACCGGATCGAAGTAGTAGCTCGAGCTTCGAGACAGACGATACAGCGGCCGATACGCGATGTGCGCTGTGAGTCGGCCGGCGACGGCCACGCTGTATGAGCACAGCTCCTCGCCCGCGCAGAACTCCTGCACGAGCCACCGGTCGTGATGTGCAAGCTCCCGCGCGTCCGCCGGAATGCCGCGCGGGTAAATGCGCACGTACACACCGAATCGCGAGAACTCCGGTTTCAACACCACCGGCCGACCGCGCGCCCACTCGCGAGCCTCGCTCAATGTCGAAACGCTGCTGCTCTCCGGCACCTTCGCGCCGCAGCCCGCCGCCAACCGCATGAACTCCAGCTTGCTGTGCAGAGCCGTGAGCTTGTCGAAGTGATCCGTTGCGACCGCGAGCTCGCGCGGGAACAGCGAGCGATAGCGCGAAACGTAGAACACCTCTTCGCACGTCGGCAACAACAGATCGATGTCATGTTGGGCGACGACCCGCGCGATCGACTTCGCGAACTGGCGCGGCTCAGAGCGCGGCGACGGGATCCGCACACACGCATGCACGTAGCGCGACCACGCCGTGCCCCGGCATGAAATGCTGTCGGCTACACACGCCCTCCAACCCTGCCGCACGAAGCGGCGCGCATGATCGAGCGCGACTGGGGCACGTCCGCCGAGGATCAGGACGGCAGGCATACCGACCTCGCGCCGCGAATGCGTCGATGCTTGAAGGCGTTGATCATGCGTGGCTCGGCGGCGAGCTCCACTTCGGGGGGCAATGCACCGAGAGCCGCCGCCATCATCTCGATCGCGTATTTCAAGCGCAGCACGCTCGCGCCGTCCGGCTGCGGCGCGACACCCATGCGCCAGCGCCCGCGCTCGACTTCATCCAACGAGTAGTCTTGGATTTCGGGCAGCGTGCGCACGAAGACGCGCGAGATGACATCCGCGAAGACGGGCACCGCGTTCGCGCCGCTCGCCGACGGCAGCCACAAGACATCGTCTTCGCGGCCTTCGATACGATCGAGCGCGAGGAGCGGCGAGCCGCACGGACACGGCTCCGTGCGCGGCACGAGCACGTCGTTCAGCCGGTAGCGAATCACCGGCTGACTGGTGCGATAGAGATCGGTGATCACCGGAACGAAACGAGTGCGCGCGGCATCCAGCCATTCGCGCTCGAACAGCACGTAGTCTTCGTTGAGATGGAGCACGCCGTGCGCGCAAGTGGCGCCGAGAAAACCCTCTGTCGCCTGATAAATCTGCTCCACCCGGATGCCGAAGCCCTGCTCTATCGCTTGACGATCGATCGCGTCCAGCATTTCTGCCACCGAGATCACACGGCGCGGACGAATCGGCAAGCGCTGCTCGCGGCAGAAGCGCGCGGCCGTGCTCAGCACATGCGGGGGTGCGACGAGAATGGTCGGTCCGAAAGCGGCCAGGCGGTGCATCACGTCTGCAAAAGGTCGCGTCAGATCGAAGAAACTGAAGCGCACCGGCCCGGCCCCGACGGTTTCGTACAGCGCACTGTTCGCTCTCAGCAGCAGCGCGACGCGCAGCGGCCGCAACTCGAATCGGGGCAGCAGCTTCGCCAGCATCACGCCGGCCCAGCGGCTGCGCTCGGCCGCGCTTGCGAGAAACACTCCGCGCGAGCCGGATGTCCCGGTCGAGAAACCGACTGCGCACCCGCGCAACATCGGCCGAAAGTCGCGACTCGCCTCCGCCTGCTCCGCGGTCTGCTCGGCGTCACGGAGGCGGATGCCTACTGTATTAATAGTGTCGAAGTGGGCCATCCAAGCGGCCTTGGCGATGGTCGGCCAGCGCTCGAAGGGCGCACGCGCGTGCGGCGCGTAGAACCGGGACCGCGGCAGCACCTCGCGCCGCAGAATTTCCAAGCGCTCCTGCTGATGCGCGTGAAGCTCTTCGCGTGAGCGGATGCGTCTCAGTCGCCGGGTTTCCGCGAAAGCGCGGATCGTCCTCACGATGCCGAGCGGGTCGACGCTCACGGCCGCCACTCCGGGCAATGCGACGGTACGAGCTGCAACTCCGGCACGGAGCGTGACAGGCCGTGCAGGCGCTGCAACGTCTCGCGATAGAGACGGGTGTTGCCGAGCCAGCCGGTGGTCCATGCGGGTGGCGGTCGGTTCTCGCGGATTGCACGTGTCGACCACGAGGCATCGCCGATGAGCATGACTTCGCGATCGTCCTCGCCAGTGAATCGCACGCCATAGTGACCGGGGGAGTGGCCGGGCAACGCTACGGCGACAAGCGAGCCATCGCCGAACAAATCGTGCGTTCTGAACCCAGCGTCGGATTCGCGCGCGACAGCGGGTGCGGGCGCGTCCTCGAAGAACCGCACTCGATCTGCCAGCGCTGCCGGCGCTAGCTCGGGTAGCAATCCGAGGCGCAATGCCTGCAGTCGTCCGCGCGACCGCATGGCATCCCAACCCGCACGCGAACAAAACATCGGCACATTCGGGAAATCCAACACGCCAGCGACGTGGTCGGCATGAAAGTGAGACAGCACGATAGCGCCGATGTCGCTCACACCGATGCCGATCGCGCGCAGTTGTAGCGCTAGCGCCTGACGAGGATCGAACCGCACCGGCGTGACGCAGCGATACAGCGCACCGGGTAGTCGAGCCGTGGCATCCAGGAAGCGCTGCGAGTATCCGGTATCGAAGAGAATCCACCCGCGCGAGGGATGCCTCAGCAACCCCACGAGCGACGGAAACTCGCACACGCGCCAGCGCCCGCCGCGAACTGCTCCGCACTCGAGATGCAAGCAGTGGCCGACTTCGAGCATTCGCCATTCAAGCCGGCGCATGCTGCCTCCACCACGCCGCGCAGCGCTCGAGCCCTTCTTGCACCGGAACGCGCGGCGCATAACCGAGCCGTCCGCGCGCCGAGGAGATATCGAGCGTGAGGCTGTGCGCGAGCAGCGCGATGCCATATCGCGTGAGCCTGGGCTCGCCGCCGTTCGTGCGCAGGTTTGCAATCGTCTCCGAGAGACCAGCCATGCCGTACGCGACCGACTGGGGCAGCGGTATGTATTTCACGCGCACGCCCAAAGCCGTGAACAATCGATCGAGCAACTCGCGAACGGTCATCGGCTCGCCATTGGTGATGTTGTAGGCCCGGCCCGCATTCGCGCGCGGTGTGCTCAGCGCGAGCTCGACTGCACTCACGACGTTCGCTACGTACGTGACGTCGATCTGCGCCACACCACGATTGATGAGCGGGAAAATGCCCTTTCTCGCGACCGCGAGGATGCGCGGCACGATCACGCGATCTCCCTCGCCGAACACGGCTCGCGGACGAAGCACCACCGGTTCGAGCGCCGCGAATCGCGGTTCGAGCACCATCTGCTCGCTCAGCCACTTCGTCTCGCCGTAAGGCGTGGTCCAGCGAGCCGGCGGCGTGAACGCTTCGCGCACGTTGATTTGGCTCTCGAACTTCGAATAGATGCTGGGCGATGAGATGTGCACGAAGCGCGCAACCCCGGCGGCCGCGGCAGCCGTCAACAAGAGATCGGCGGTCTGCACGTTGTTCCGCAGGAACGACTCACGCCTGCCGAAGGGCGCCGCGAGCGCCGCGCAGTTCACGATGGCCGTGTGTCCGCGCACGAGATCATCCAGCGCATCGACCGCGAGATCTGCAGGCGCGACCCGAGCACCGGCTTGCGCAAGGGGTGCCAGCGCCGCCTGCGAACGCCCGGTCGCAGTGACATCGTGCCCGCGCGCGAGCAACGTCCGCGCGACGTGCTGGCCGATGAAGCCGCTTGCCCCCGTTACCAATACGCGCACGTACTAGCCCTGCTGGTCAGTATCGAAGAACGGCCCCACCGAGCGACAACCCCGCTCCGGCCCCTACGAGCGCGATGAGATCGCCGCGCTTCACCCCGCCTGCGGTCACTGCGTGATGCAGAGTCGCCGGCAGCGACGCGGCGATCTGATTTCCACGCTCGCGGATGATCCGGGTCACACGCTCGGCCGGCAGACCGAGTGTCGCTTGCAGATGCGCGAGCGCCTTGCTGCTCGCTTGATGCGGAATCCAGCGCGCAACGTTCGGTACGTCGACGCGCGCTCGTAACATCAGTGAGCGCATGAACTGCGGCAGTACCCGCGCGGCCAGCCGATACGTCTCGCGGCCGGACATCTCGAAGCACGCCCCATCGAGAAAGTGCTGGAGCTGTTCGCGCACGCGAATGCGCGTGCCACCCGAGCGGACTTGGCAGAGATCGGCACCTTCGCTGAATGTCTGCGCATGCCGCGCAAGGAGGGCCGACTGGAAGTCGTTCGTCCCTTCGAGCACGACAGCTGCCGCGCCATCGCCGAACAGCGGCGCGGTCTCGGTGTCGTCCCAATTCAGGCCGACGGAGGCGATCTCGCTCGAGACGATCAACACGCGCTGGAAGCGCCCCGTCGCGATGGCGGCCGTCATCATGTCCAGCGCGACCATGAAACCGAGGCACGTCGCGTTCATGTCGAACGCCGGAATGCCTGTGCCATCGAGACCCAGCCGCCGGTGGATCAGCACGGCCGTACACGGGATCGCCTGCTCGGAAACGGCCGCGGTGAACACGATGCAGTCGAGATCCCGCGCGGACATGCCCGCGGCGGTCAACGCCGCGCGCGCCGCCTCGGCCCCCATGTAGGACGAGGTCTCCTCCGCCGACGCGAAGAAGCGGCACGCAATGCCTGTACGCTCTTCAGTCCAACCCGCGGGCTTGCCCCAGCGCTCGTCGAACTCGCAGGATTTCACCGGCCGGGACGGCACATAGTCGCCGGTCCCCGCGATTCTCACTGAGATTTCGGCTGTCTCGATGCGCATGGCCGTAGCCTGCGCAATCCTGCCAGCCGCCGCAACTCGCCTGACGCACCCGGCGTCGTATGATCCTGCCGGTATCGTAGGGTGATACGGCGGACAAAAGATGGGCACGGCAAGCACGATCATCGGCGCCATCAAACAGCAGTTGAAGCTGCAAGGGATCACCTATCAGCAGCTGGCGCAGCGGCTGAAGGTGAGCGAGCCGACGGTGAAGCGCGATCTGGCGCGCGGCGACTTCTCGCTGAGCCGGCTCGAGGAGATCTGCCAAGTGCTCGGCGTCACGATCGCGGACCTCGCCAATACGGAGCCGGCGCGCGAGCTGCTGATCACGCAATTCACGGATCAGCAGGAGCGCACCCTCACATCCAATCCCAAGTTGCTGATGCTGACCTACCTGCTCGTCAACCACTGGAAGTTCGAGGACATCATCGCCGCCTTCGACATGTCCGAGAACGAGCTCGTCTCGTTCCTACTATCCCTCGACAAGCTGGGCATCGTGCGCTTCCGCCCGCCACGCGGCGTACAGACCCTCACCGCTCGCAACTTCTCCTGGCGCAAGGACGGGCCGGTGCACGAATTTTTTCTGCAGCGGCTGGTGCCGGAATACTTCCGCGCGAAGTTCGATCGGCCGGGCGACGATTTCAACTTCTTCGCGGGCTCGCTCTCGCGTGCCTCGCTTGCGCGCTTCAAATCGGCGCTCACGCGGCTGACGGCCGAATTCGAGGATCTCGCCCGGCACGACGCCAAGCTCTCCTTCGATGAGCGGCAGGGCTGCACGGCCATCCTGGCCATCCGCGACTGGCAGTTCTCGGAGTTCACGCGCTTTCGGCGCAAGGGCCGTGGCGACGTGAAATAGCGCGCTAGCGCAGCGCGGAGGGCTTCTTCTGTGCCGGTGGCGCGCTCGCCTCTTGCGACGCGGGGGGCGACTTGGGTTGCGCGCTCTCGGAGGTCTGCAACAGCGCCGCGCAGTTCTCGTCTTTCGCAAGTCCGGGATCGACGAATGCCACGATTGCGGCGAACGGCGTCAGCGCGGCGCCCAGCGCGGTTGCAATCGCGCCTTGCTTCGCCGTCTTGCCGGCATCGATCCCGATGGAGGGTTTGCGCAGGTGGCCGTTGATCTCGATGGGCGTCCGCAGCCGCGCAAATCGCAGCTTCTTCGGCTCGCCCTTGATCTGCATGTCCACCTCTTCGGTACCGAGCTGGATCCGGCCGCGTCCCGTGATGCGCACGTCCTGTGTGTCGAACACCACCTCATCGGCGTGCGCGATGCCATTCTCTACGGTGAATTGCGAGACGCCGCAGCGGATCTCCGCTTTCTCGTCGTCGCCCTTCAGCAGCAGACCGACGCCGCGCGCGACGTTGATGCCCGTCAGCTCGGCGAACGCGGCCGAGACCTCACCATGAGGCAGCACCATCGAAACCCGGCCATTCGCGTCCGCCATCATGTCGTGCACCGAATCGCCGCGGCCTGTGAGCACCGCGCGTCCGTGCACGACGCCGTCGAGGGGCGGCTCCGCGCCGGGCTTCTTGCTCTTGAATTGATCGAGCTTCAAAGCGGGAATGCGGACGTCCAACTCCGTCTGCGGCACTTTGCCCCGCGCATCGATGCGCGTCGTGCCGGTCAGCTTGCCCTGCGGCAGCTGAAACTCGAATGGCGCCACTTGCAGCAGGCCATCATCGAGCTTGATGTTGAACGCCACCTGCTTCAGGGGCAGCGATCCTGCCTCGACGGCCTGCGCGCGATAGCGCACGTCCGCGTCCATCGCGCGCACGCGATTCACTTGCAGGCGCGCTGTCGGAAACAGGCGAGCGTTCGCGGGAGCCTTCTCGGTCGCACCCTTCTGCGACGGCTTCGGCTTTTCGTCTTGCTTCTGCAATGTGCCGCTGGTGGTGGGCTGCGCACCGAGCGAGGCAACCAGGTCGCGTAGGCGCAGTTGCTTCGATGTCAGCTCGCCCCGAACCGACGGCCGCTTGCGTGACGCATCTACCGTCAGCTCGCCGCTGACATCGCTCTTACCTACGGTGCCCACGATGTTCGTCACCTTGAACACCTCGAGGTCGCGCTCGACGCTCGCTGCGATGTCGAACGGCGGCGTGTTGGGCATCGCGAGTTGCGTGAGGTAGTACAGATCGGCGAGATCGCCGCCGGTTGCGCGTACCTTGAGCTGTAACCGGCCGAGGTCGAAAGGCTTCTTCACCGTACCGTTGGACGCGACGCGAACCTCGCCGGCATTGAGCTGCATGTCGAACGGATACGGCTGGTCCGGATCGAGATTGATGAGCGGCCCGCCGGCGACGTCCATCCGGAACGGCTGGTCGTTGATCGTGCCCTTGCCTTGAATACGGAACGCGTGCGGATCGTCCTTCGATTGCTTCTCGTGCGCCTGCACCGAGCCGTCCACCTCCAGATGCAGGATTTCATCGCGCAATGTCAGCCGGCCCGACTGAATCAGGAAATCGCGCACCACCGGCAGCTTCGGCGGCCGGCCGGCGGGCGCGTTGCTCGGGCGCGTGCTCTCGAATGTCCAGTTGGCGCGGCCGGATGCGTCTCGATGCAAATACACGTTCGGCCGCACGAGCTCGACGCGCGGCAGAATCACGTCGCCCTTCAGCAGCGGCAACAATTTCAACTGCACGTTCAGTCGTTCGACATGCACCATCGGGCGCGACGCCTCCCACGGAGGACTACCGACGGTGAGGCCCGTGACGGTCGCATGCGGCGTCCACGACCAGACGTGCACATCGAGGGGTCCGTCGATCGTGACCGTGCGGCCGGAACGCGCGGAGGCCATCCGCTCGATCGGACCTTTGAGGGCGTTCCAATCGATGAACGCGAGCGTCAGCAGAACGGCTGCAACCAGAACGCCCAGGACGACGCCGGTCCACGTGAGCGCGGCTCGTGACTTTCGGCTCAAAGCCATCGCCCGAGCCTAGTGCGCATCGGGGGCCGGCACTATGTGGCAGCGGCCCCCGTGCGCGTCAGTGCACTCCTACATCAAGCTCGGCCGTAGGGGTGCGCTAGCGGAGGCAACGTCAAGCCAAAGACGTTTTGAACAGCGCGAGCATGCGACTCCACGCCTTCTCGGCCTGAGCCTGATCGTACACGCGGGAATCCGGCGGGCACCAGCCGTGCATCGCGGGGTACACCTCGACCTCGGGCGTCGGCAGTTTCGCTTTCGCGAACGCCTCTTTCAGCGCGGTCTTCTGGTCGGGCTGTTTCTCGTCGTCGTTCTGGGCAATGGCGAAGAGAAAGTGCGCTTTCATCTTCGGCACGAGCAGATGCGGACTGTCGGGCTTGTCCGTGACGAGGCCGCCCCCGTGGAACGTCGCCCCGGCGCCGACACGATTCGGGAATGCGGCGGCCGTGCGCATCACGAACGGGCCGCCCATACAGTAGCCGGTGGTGCCCACTTTCTTCTTCTTGTCGACGGCAGGCTGCGCATCCAGCCAGGTCACGAACGCCTTCGCATCGGTGTTCGTGGTCTCCGGGGTGAGCGAGCCCGCGAGACCCATGAGCAGCTTGCGCGTGTCCGCGTCGTTGAAATCCGGGTTGTCGGGCGCCGTCGGCGCCTTCTTCGTCCGATAGAACGGATTGATCGTGAGCACCGCGTAGCCGGATTCGGCGAGCCGTTGCCCCATCTGTTTGAACGCGGGACGCAGACCGAAAATGTCCGGCCACACGAGCACGCCCGGGGCCGCGCCCTGCGCGGGATGCACGAAGTACGCATCGCAGGTGCCGTCCGGCGTTTTGATTTCGACGTCGGTGCCCTTGGTTTCGACCGCGCCCGCTACGGCCGGCAGCATGGAGGCGACGCCGGCGCCGAGCGTGAGCGCGCCGAATTCACGCCGTGACATGCCTTTCGTCCTGAGCTCGTATTCGATCATGTCGTCAAACGAATCGTTGTCGCACATGGTGGCTCTCTCATGGGGATGGGACGAGCGGGTCCTCCGCTCGCGCGCGATGTTGCGCCAGAAACTGCGAACGTCGCAAGACGACAGACGACTTGCCGCGTGCGACTGAGCCCATTTCAGCCCTTCTGCAATTCCCTGATCGCCTTGTGGACGTTGCGGTCGCGCGTGTCGTCGGTCTTGGCTTTCTCGATGGGCAGCGTGTACCGCTGTTGACGGCTGTATGACAGGGCTTCGAACGCGCGTTTCGCACGCGGATGCCGCTCGAGCGCGATGCTCGATCGGTACGTACAGCCGTTGATCGTCACGGTTACTTTCGGCCACTTGCCGGCGCCGAGCGCCTCGACGGCTGCGGCCGGCACCTCGATGCCGGTGGCGGTTTTGCGAGCCTGCAAAACGCGGGTGCGGAATCTCACGACACTCTCCTTGGGCATTCGGATTGCTCTCCGAGGACGAACGAGCGCGGCCGAATCCGACAGTTGCAGGCAACTTTTAAGGGCGTAAGGTGCCGTCATGACTACCGCCATCATCGTGATCGTCGTGGTGTGCGCACTGCTCGCGGGCACCGTCCTGAGCCTGCGCCGGAGCGCGAAGAGCGGCATGCCGCCGGCGGACGTGCTGAGACGCGCCACCGAGCGCGCCCGCATGCTCGAGGCGCAGGAAGAAGCCGAGAAACGCCGATGAACACCGCTGCGATGGCGCGCTCCGGTCTACGCTTGACCGGGGCTTCCGGTATGGCGCTCGAGCTGAATGCCAACGGCTCGCTGCGGCGGTTCGAATGCGCCGGGATCTTTCTGTCGCTGTTCGTCGGCAACGAGATCGAGGGCGGGCCGACGAACGTGTATTTGCGCCGGCATGGCGGCGGCACGGTCGAATGGACGCCGCTGCTCGGGCCGTTCAGTCCGACGCGTTTTCACGCGCCTGCCGCGGAGAACGGCGGCGTGGTGGGCGTGGGCTCCTGGCACGGCATCGATTATTCGATTGCGCTGGTGCTCGCTCGCAATGCGACCGCGTGGTTCTGGCACGTGCAGCTCGAGAACACCACCGCAAGCGCGGAGTTGATCGATCTCACGTACACGCAGGATGTGGCGCTCGCGCCGTACGGCGCGGTGCGGCTCAACGAGTTCTACGTCAGTCAGTACCTCGATCACACGCCGCTGACACACGCGACGCGCGGCGTCGCGGTGGCCTCGCGGCAGAATCAAGCGGTGGAGGGGCGCAATCCGTGGTGCGTGATCGGCTCGCTGAATGCGGGCGCCTCGTTCGCGACGGATGCCTTGCAGTTCTACGGGCTCGCGAGTCGCGCGGGCGCAAGTCCGGACGCGCTCGCCGGTGATCTGCCAAATCGACGGCTTCAGCACGAGCACTCGATGGTCGTGGTTCGAGATGCGCCGCTACGCGTGGGACCCAAGACGCGGGTGGCTGCGGGATTTTTCGGCGCGTATCGCGCGAACCATCCGGGCGCGACGGCCAACACCGATCTCGACGCTGTAAACGAGGCTCTCGCGCAGCCCGAAGCGACGCCGGTGGCCGTGGTGTCGCATGCGGGCGCTGGGAAATCCGATAGCGCGACGTTGTTCAGCTCCGCGCCGCTCCTCGAGGTGCGCGATCTCGATGTCGATGGATTGCGCGCGCACTTCGCGCCCCCGTGGCGTCACGAAGAAATCGACGAGCAGGGCGCGCGTCTCTCGTTCTTTCACGGCCCGGACTGCCACGTCGCGTTGCGCGCGAAAGAGCTGCGCGTGCGTCGCCCCCATGGGCATTTGCTACGCACGGGCCGCCACGTCACGCCTGACGAAACGGCGCTGACGTCGACGGCGTGGATGGGGGGTGTATTTCATTCGATGCTCACTCAGGGGCACGTCAGCATCAACCGCTTTCTCTCGACGGTGCACAGCTACATCGGGTTGTTCCGCTCGCATGGGCAGCGTGTGTTCGTCGAGATCGGTGGAGCGTGGCGGTTGCTCGACACGCCGTCCGCGTTCGAGATGACGCCCGATTCCTGCCGGTGGATTTATCGGCACGCGGACGGCGAGATCGTCGTGCGCGCCGAGGCGCGCAGCGATCCGCAGGAACTGACGCTTTCTCTGGAAGTGCGCTCGGGCGAGCCGGCGCGCTTCCTCGTCTCGCATCACGTCGCGATGAACGGCGACGATGGCAGCGCGCCGGGCGCCGTGCGTTGGCAGCGTGAGCGCGCGGACATTCTCGTCGGCGCAGTGCCGGACTCGGAGATCGGTCGGCGCTTTCCGAACGGCGCGTTTCGGATCGCGCCGTTTCCCGACACGCAGTTCGAGAAAGTCGGCGGCGACGACTTGTTGTTTCTCGATGGACGGTCGCGAGAGCAACCTTTTCTGTGCATCGTCACCGCGCCCGCGCGGGCGGTCGGGCTGCGTATTCGGGGGCAGTTGATCGCAGACAGCACGCCCGAGCCTTTGTATGTCGGCTCGGGTGAGCAGCTCATTCCGAGAGTGTCGATGCAGGCCGCGTCGACGGGCGCGCTCGCCGAGCCGCTCATGCGCCTGGCGGACATCGTGCCTTGGCTAACGCAGAACGCGCTCATGCACTATCTGTCGCCGCGCGGGCTGGAGCAGTACTCGGGCGGCGGTTGGGGCACCCGCGATGTGTGTCAGGGGCCGGTCGAGATGTTGCTCGCGTTGGGACGCGTGCAGCCGATCCGCGATGTGATTCTGCGAGTGATGAGCCAGCAGAATCCGGACGGCGATTGGCCGCAGTGGTTCATGTTCTTCGACCGCGAACGTGGAATTCGGCCGGGCGATTCGCACGGCGATATCGTGTTTTGGCCGCTCTTGGTTCTCGCGCAGTATCTGATCGCCGCGGGTGACACGGCATTACTCGATGAGACTGTGCCGTTCTTCGATTCGCGCGGGCCGGATGCGGGCGAGCGCGCGACGGTTTGGCAGCACGTGCGGCGCGCGTTGTCGCTCATCGAGAAGCGCGTCATTCCGGGCACGCGCCTCGCGGCGTATGGCCACGGCGATTGGAACGACTCGCTGCAGCCCGCGAATCCCGTGATGCGCGATCACCTCTGCAGCGCGTGGACCGTGACGCTGCACGTGCAGATGCTCATGACACTCGCGGCAGCGTTGCGCGCCATCGGGCGCGGCGAAGAGGCCGAGCCGCTGGATACGTGGACGCACGCGATTCGGAACGACTTCCAGCGCCTGCTGGTCGCCGATGGCGTGCTCACCGGTTACGCGCTCTTCGAGGATGGGGGGCAGGTGCGCCACCTCTTGCATCCCACCGACACGACCACGGGTGTGCGTTACAGCTCGCTCGCCATGATTCACGCGATTCTCGAAGACATGCTGACGCCGGCGCAGACACGCGAGCACTTGCACCTGATCGAAACGCATCTGAGTGCGTCGGATGGCGTGCGGCTGTTCGATCGGCCCATGCCCTATCACGGCGGGCCGCAGCGACTGTTCCAACGCGCGGAGAGCGCAACGTTCTTTGGCCGCGAGATCGGGCTCATGTATACGCATGCGCATTTGCGATATGCGCAGGCGCTCGCGCATGTCGGCGAGGCGGAGCGCTTCTTTCATGCGCTTGCGCAGGCGAACCCGATCGGGACTCGGTCGGTGGTGCCGCCGGCGACACTGCGTCAGGCGAATTGCTACTACTCGAGCTCGGATGCGGCGTTCGAGGATCGGTATCACGCGAGCGCGGAATACGAGCGCGTGAAGAACGGAACGGTCGCGCTCGATGGCGGCTGGCGTGTGTATTCGAGTGGAGCGGGCATTGCGCTCGGCTTGATCGTGCGGCACTTCCTCGGCCTCAGTGCCGAGGCCGCCGCGTTGAGTGTCGACCCGGTGATTCCCGCCGCGCTCGACGGGATGCGCGCGGAAACCGTGCTCCATGGCCGGCCGATGGAAGTGCGTTATCGGAGTCGGGGCGCCGGCTGCGGCGTCAACGAGATCGTGCTCAACGACACACCCCTCACCTTCACGCGCCGCCCCAACCCGCATCGCCGCGGCGCTGCCGTGGTCCCGAAAGCGGAAGTCGAACGGCGGCTGGCGAGCAGCGGCAACGTGCTGAAAATCGACGTCGGCTGACGGAAAGGCTAGCGCGCAGCTCGGTCTCAGTGCTCCTCGCGCTCGACGTTCGGCAACAGCGCGGCGAGCAAGCCGAGTAGCGGCAGGAACGCGCACAGCTCGTACACGAATGTGATGCTCGTGAGATCCGCGATCTTGCCGAGCACGGCAGCGCCGACGCCGCCCATGCCGAACGCAAACCCGAAGAACAAGCCGGCCACGGTGCCCGTGCGGCCCGGCATGAGCTCCTGCGCATACACGACGATCGCCGGAAACGCCGACGCGAGAATGAGCCCGATCGGCACCGTCAGCACCGCGGTCCAAAACAGATTCGCGTGCGGCAGGAGCACCGTGAACGGCAGCACGCCGAGAATGGAAATCCAGATGATGTACTTGCGCCCGAAGCGATCGCCGAGCGGCCCGCCGATGATCGTGCCCGTCGCGACGGATACGAGGAACACGAACAGCAACACTTGCGAGTGCTGCACGGAGACGTGGAAGCGATCGATCAAATACAGCGTGTAGTAGCTGATGATGCTCGCCATGTAGAAATACTTGGAGAAGATCAGCGCCAACAGGATGCCGATCGCGAGCCGCACGTCACGCGGCGCGGTCATTGCAGCGGCGGTCGACTGCTTGCGCGGCTCGAGGCGCGCGAGCCCATGCTCCCTGTACCAGTTCCCGACGTTGAACAGCACGAACATGCCGATCAAGGCGGCCGCCGAAAACCACACGACGCTCGACTGCCCGCGCGGGATCACGATGAACGCGGCGAGCAGCGGCCCGATCGCCGAGCCGACATTGCCGCCGACCTGAAACACGGATTGCGCGAGGCCGTGACGTCCGCCCGACGCCATGCGCGCGACGCGCGACGACTCCGGGTGAAAGACCGATGAGCCCGTGCCGATGAGCGCAGCGGCGAGCAGCAGAAAAGCGTAGTGATTGGCGTACGCCAGCAGCACGAGACCGATGAGCGTCGAGCCCATGCCGAACGCGAGCGAATACGGCCGCGGCTTGCGATCTGTGTACGCGCCGATGATCGGCTGCAGAAGCGACGCGGTGATCTGATACGTGAACGTGAGAAAGCCGATCTGGCCGAAGCTGAGCGCGTACGAGGTTTTCAACATCGGATACAGCGCCGGCAACAGCGACTGCAGCAAATCGTTCAGGAAATGACAGAAGCTGATCGCGCCCAGCACGGCGAAGGCGGTTTTGGGCGCCGCTGCGAGAGGGTTCGCCCTGGCGGTGGCGGCAGTGTCGTTCACGTTCCGACTCGGAGGGACAGCCCTCGTTAGAGTGCCAGGTGGCCGCGAGGCCTCATATCCGTCGATGGGGGGAGACGTTATCATGGGCGATGCTCCACCTTCCCAAATTCGCCGGGTTCTTCATCATCGGATCGCTGGCCACGCTTGCGATGGCCGCAGACGATCCGGCTCCCGCCACCAGACCCGCCGAGAACAAGCGCGCCGTTCTGACCGGCGAGCAGGTGGTGCAGATCCTCGACGAAACCGTCGATTGGTATCGCACGCTCGGCGCTCAGCAGCAGTCCGCTACGCAACCGAGCGATCTGCTGATCCTCTACGCCAATCGGCAGACCGCCGAGAAAGTGCTGGACCTCGCGTTTCAGGTTGCGCGCGCCAATGCGGAATTACTGAGCAGTGAGGCGGACCTCGAGGAGAAGTCCGCGGAAGTGACGGGCGCCTCTCGCAGGAACCTCGCCGAGGTGCAAAAGCAACTGGACGCGCGGCGTCAGGTTCTGCAGGACCAGATCACCGGGCTGAAATCCCAGCTCATCAGCACGGCGAAAGACAAGAAGGGCGAGATCGAAGCGAAGCTCGGCGAGTCGCAGAGCGAGCTCGACCTCGTGAACGCGCGAAGGAACATGGTCTCGACCATGTCGCAATTCGTGTATCAGAGCGACACGTCGAGCGCGAGCGCGAATTCGCTGAAGCAGCACATCGATGCGATCGCTGCGTCGATTCCGTCGTCGAGCAACACGCCGGCGGCATCCAATGCCGGCGGCTCGGCCCCCGCCACGAACGCCAACGCGGCGGGCACAGGCTCGGTCCTCAGTCCGCGCGACGACGACACGGCGCGGCGCCTCGGCATTTGGGACCTCGCGAGCACGGTCCTCAGGCTGCAAGCCAAGCTCAACACCATCGACGAGATCGATCGGCGCACGGCGGACCTGGAGAACACCTTCAAGCAAATCCGCACGCCGCCGCTCGAGCAGATCAAGGCGCTCTCGGCGCGCGGCGACGAGCTGGCGAAGGCAGCCGATGCCGCGAACAGCCAAGTTCTGCGCGACATGCGCGGGCAATTCGACACGCTCGCGTGGCTCTTCAAGCAGACCGCGGCGATTCTCGTGCCGTTGAGTCAGGAAGGCGTGTTGCTCGATCAGTATCGCAGCAACCTCAAGAGCTGGCGCAACAACACGCAGGAACAGTATCGGGATGCGCTGAAGAAGCTCGGCGTCCGCGTCCTGATTCTCCTCGCGCTTCTCGCCGTGGTGTTCGCGGCAGCTGAAGTGTGGAAGCGCACCGTGTTCCGGTACGTGAACGAACCGCGGCGGCGCTATCAGCTGCTGCTCGTGCGCAAGATCGTGCTCGGCGCGTTGATCGTCGCGATCGTCGGATTCACGTTCGCGACCGAGTTGAGCTCGCTCGTCACGTTCGCGGGCCTCATCACCGCCGGTCTGGCGGTGGCGATGCAGAGCGTGTTGGTGTCGATCGTGGGGTATTTCTTCCTCATCGGCAAATACGGCATTCGCATCGGCGATCGCGTGCAGATCGGCACCGTCACGGGCGAGGTGATCGAGCTGGGCCTCGTGCGGCTGCACCTCATGGAGCTGAGCGGCACCGGGCCGCTCGGACCGACGGGCCGCGTGGTCGGGTTTGCGAACTCGATCGTCTTCCAGGCCTCCGGCGGCATCTTCAAACAGATTCCGGGCGTGAACCTCGCGTGGCACGACATCACGCTCAAGCTGCCCGAGGGCTCGGATTACGCCGCGCTGAAAGAGCGCTTGCTCGCGGCGGCCAATGCGGTGATCGGCGACTACCGCGAGGATTTCGCGCGCCAGACGAAAGAGATCCAGAAGACGACGTCACTGCACGAAGGCGGCGAGCCTCAGACACAGGTTCAATTGCGCTTTTCCGTCGAAGGCGTCGAGGCGACGGTGCGCTATCCGGTGCAGATCATGCGCGCTGCGGAGATCGACGAGCGCATTTCGCGTGAAATGCTCCACGTGATCCGCGATGCGGCTCATACGCCGCCGCCTGCTCTCACGCAGCAGCGTTGAGCCACGCGCGGCCGCGCGCATATAGCGCTTCGACCTCGGGGCCTTTGAGGCCCGGCATGTCACGCTTGACGTTGTAGCCGATGCGCGTTTGCAGATACGCGAGATGGCGGTAGCCGACAGGGAAGGTGTTCAGCAACTGCTGGTCGAGCGCGAGATGGGCTGCCGGGTCCACCGGATCGATTCGGTCCTTCTCGTAGATCGGTTGACGGAGCACGACGCCCCAGCGTCCGGCGCGCTTCTCGAGAAAGTCGTAGAAACGGCCGGTGCAAACGACATCGCACAGCACGCCTTCGACCGGCCCCCGCTGCGAAATCGTCATCTTCGTCTGGCTGATCGCTCGCTCGCCTGCGAGATCGATCGAGCATCCGCCGAGGAAGTGCAGGATGCTCACGCCCTTCTCCCACCCTTCGCGACTCACACGGATGAACTCTCGCGCCGGTCCCTGAAACCACGTGGCCATCATGACGCCGTCGTCGTGCCACACGGTCGCAAAGCGCTCCCAGTCGCCGGCGTCACGCCACACGACCCAGTTCTGCAACAGCTCTTGAATCTCGAGTCTAGCGAGCATGGGCGATCTCGTCGTAGCCGCGGTTGAGGAATTGAATGAGGCAGAAGCCGTTGCCGAACGGGTCGGCGAACACCGCGATGCGGCCCCAAACGTGTGTACGTGTTTCGTCTTCGGCGTGCGCGCCGGCTGCGATCGCGCGGCGGGCGGCCGCGTCCACGTCCGGCACGATGAAGTCGAGGTGCACCGGCGTCCAGTGCCGCGAGTAGTCGCGGAGTTGCCGCGCGCCGGGCAGCGGCGCGGAGCCGGCAGGCTTCCCGAGCAGGTAGATCGCCGATGACGCGCCGAGCAGTTCGGCACCGGACGTGCCGAAGCGCCGCCCTACTCGCAATCCGAGCGCAGCGGTGTAGAACGCAATGCCGGCTTCGAGATCGGGCACATCGATGTTCGCGAGCAATTCCATCGCGCGGCGCTCAGTACTCAGCGAAAGCGTCGTGCGGATAGCAATAGAGCCACCGCTCGCCCGGCTCGGCCGACGCGATCACCGGATGGTGACTCGCCCGCGCGTGCTTGGTCGCGTGGCGATTCGGCGAGTTGTCGCAGCAGAGCGTGACGCCGCACTCCTGGCAGGTCCGCAGGTGCACCCAGTCCGAGCCGATCTTCACGCATTCCGCGCATTCGCGCTTCGCCGGACCCTTGACTGCCGCAATGGCCGAGAGGTGCGTGCACATCGTGGGTGACATACGAAACCCTCCGCTCAGTTCTGCCGCTTCAACTTGTCGATCAGCTCATCACCGAAGTATCCGGCCGCAATCGTTCCCTGCTTCATGAACTCGAGATGGAAGCGCTGCTCCGAGAACTTGTCGCCGAGCTCGCGCTTCGCGCGCTCGCGCAAGACCAAGATTTGATCCTTGCCGATGCGATACGTGATCGCCTGCGTGGGCCAGCGCGAATACCGATTGACCGCCGCCCGCGCCGACTTGCAGCTCGCGCGCTTCGCAGGCTGCTTCGCGGCCTTCGCGTCGGAGCAGCTGCCCGGCAGGAAATCCACGACTTCCGAGAACAGCGTGACGGCGTCGTCGAAGCCGAGCTTGCCGGTGTGCAGACCCGTGTCGAGGCGCACGCGCAGATTCCGATAGAGCAAGCCGCGCAACTGATAGAGCCGCTCCTCGGCCGAGTAGAATCCCATCGGCGCGTTCGGCTGCGGCTCCGCGATGAGTCCCTCGGCGTAGAGGGCCCACCCTTCGGCCGCCATCGAGTCCTCCCACATGGAGGATGAATCCTCCACCGCGCCCGGCGTCAGCCACCGCACCGGCGAAATCAAATCGCGATACTGCGCCATGACTTTGTAATGCCAGTCGTGCCCGGGAAAGCCCTCGTGTGCCGCAAGGTCTGCAATCGCATACGCGTTGTGCTGTTGCTTGAGCTCCTCGACATTGTCGCCAGTCGGCGTGACATAGAAGCGACCGACACCGGTACTCTTGAACGGCGGCGCCGGGTAGTACGCAGCGCCATCTATTCCCGAGCGCAGCGGCGGCGGCGTGATCGTGACGTCGAGCTTGTAGTCGTCGGGCACGACGAAGAGCCCGCTGCCGCGCGCGTACTCGACGAGCTTGCGGCCGATCTGCACGTAGTTCTGCAACATCTGCGCATCGGTCTTCGGGGCGTTCGAGCTGAGCTTGTCGAACACCTTCGCCACGGCATCGTGGCCGTCGGCAGCGATGGCCACCTTGCGATCGGCGGCGATTTGCTTGGCGAGCGCCACCATGTCGTCGCGCGTTTTCTCGACGATGGGCCAGGACGCTTCGTAGAGCTGGTCGGCGGTATCGGTGAGACGCAGATTATTACGCAGCGCCCAGTTGTACTCGTCCGCGCCGAAGACGAAGTGGTCCGCGCGGAAGGCCGACTTCAAGGCCGACGCGTCCTCCTTCTTCACGTCGTCGAAGAATGTTGCGGCGATGTAGTCCCGGAAGCCGCTGTACGCGTCGGCAGCCGCCTGACTGGCGGTGCGCAGATCGGCGAGCAGCGCGTCGCGCTTGTCGCCGGTGATGTCTTGCATAGCGAGGTCGGGCAGCGTCTTCGCGAAGTACTCCGCGTCGGCGGCGGAGCTGCCGAGGCCGGAGAGCATGAGCATGCGCCAGTCGGGGGTGTTCTTCGCAGCGATGCCGGCGTTGAGCTGGTCTTTCGCGACCGTGAGATAGGTTGGGATCGCGCTCACGCGTTCGATCACGTGCTGCCATTCGTCGGCGGTGCCGTAAGTCTTGTCGCCCGTGGGGGTCATGCCTTGAAGCTGCCAATCGACGCCGCGGAAGGGCTCGTCCATGTAGCTGTCGAGTGAGCGTTCCTGGTAGCGACGGGTGCCGTGCTGGCGGAGAAGGAATTCGATTTGCGCGAGCGCGACGCTCTTGTCGATGCGGCGGCGGGCGCTGAGCGTGTTGTCCTCGAGCGCGGTGAAGCGCTGTTTGAAGTCGGTGAGCTTCGAGTCCTCGTCCTTGATTCCGCCGGGGGAGTAGTCGCGGAGCTTGCCGTCGATGGCGGCGAGCTCGTTGTCGAAGCTCGCCCCGCCGAGGTAGGTGGCGACTACCGGAAAGCGCTGCAGGAAGTAGACGACATACTCGTGCTCCAGGGCGCCGAATGCGGCGTCGCCGGTCGGCCCGGACGGCGTGGAGGCTTGTGCGGTGGATGCGGGCGGAGACTTGGCGCCGCACGCGGCGAGGAGTGACAGGATCAGAGCGAGGGCGAAGGAAATGCGCTTCACAATGCGTTACCCGCGACGAGGGGGAAGCACGCATTCTAGCGGGTGCGATAGTGAGAGGCGCGTCGACACATTCGGCGGCGGCTCGTGGCTAGCGCTTGTGCGACTTTGGGCCGATCTCGCTCAGCACGTCGTCGGCCCAGCTCATTGCGGCCGTCACGTTCGGGAAGCCGATCGTGCTCGTCACCGCGAGGAGCGCATGGCGGAGCTCCTCGGGCTTCAGGCCGCACGCCAACCCCCGGCGCACATGACTGTGCACCGCGCCTTCCGAACGCGAAGCCGCCGCGGCGGCGAGCTGCACCAGATGCAGCGTCTTCTCATCCAGCGGACCCGCCTCCCGAATGGCTTCACCCAGAGCTTCGACGGCAGCGGAATACTTCGGGTATTCGTCTTTCAGCTTCAGATACAAGCCTGGCTTCTTGGTGGCCATCGCGAGTTCCTCCGGTACGCACATTGCTGACTCGAGCTCACCCTCATCTCTCCAGGGAGAGCGCCTACATGAACGTTCAGAGCGGCAACGTCGGTCCCGTCGAAAAATGGGCGTCATTGATCGGCGGCGTCATCCTCACGCTTGCGGCCCTGAATCGCGGCGGAGCGCTGCGCCGAACGGCGCTAGGCGCTACGGGCGTCTCCCTGATGATACGCGGGACGACCGGCTACTGCGCCGTCAAAGGCGCGCTCGCGGGCGAAACCTCGCTGCGCGAGGGCGTCAGCGAGCAGTGGAGCCGCTTGAAGAGCGGCCTGCGCACCACGGCAGCGGCCGAGATCGGCAATATGGAAACGCTCTACGTCGAGGAGCTGCAAGAGCTGCACAGCGCCGAAGTGCAAATGTGCGGATTGATCGACAGCCTCGCGCCGAGCGTCGAAAACGTCGAGCTCGAGCGTCTGCTGCAAGGCTATGACACCGAGATGCGCTCGCGCGCGCAAGACTTGGCGCGCATTCTTGCGGGCCGCGGCTTGGATCCCCGCGCGCATCCCGACCAGGCGATGCGCGCCCTCGTCAACGAGACCCGCAAGATGGCCGGCGTGTGCGCGTCGACCGTGCGCGATGCGGCGCTCGTCGCCTCGCTCCAGCGCCTCCTGCATTACAAGATGGCCGGCTATGGGTCCGTCGCGACGTACGGGAAGCTGCTCGGCAGCGTCCAGGACGCGGCGCGTCTCGCCGAGTACGCGGACCGTGACGAGCAAATCGACAAGGAGCTGTCGCTGCTCGCGATGCAGGTCGTGAACCCGACGGCCCGCTCGCAACCCGACGTGCCTGTCGTCGGGCCTGCGAGCACGACGCATTGACGGCGCAGCGGCGTCAACAGCACGCCGTGCACGAATAGCACGACCGGTCCCTTGCCCTTCTCAACGTAGTTGATGCGCCCGGACGCCGTGCGCACGCTGTGCTGTGACGGCGGAACAGTGCCTCCGTCCATGGCTCAGCCCTACCCGTCGCGGCGGCCGCAGACACCTGCGCTTCTTTGGTATGGTGACGGTGATGTCAGTAGCCACACAATTGCGGGAAGAAGGCTTCGCGTGGGTCGGCGCGGACGCCGTGCGCGGGCTGTTGTCGGCAGATGCGCTGCGGGATTGGGCATCGTTCGCGGCGAGCTGGAACGATCTCGGCGTCGATACGTACATGGCGGACGGCGGCCGCTATCGGCGCAGGCGTTTCAGTGCGTTCGAGGTGACGGCGGATGACATCGTTCGCAAGCCTCACCAGCCGCACTATCAAAGCCGCGACTACAACGCGCTGAACGGGGGCATCGAGCGCTGGTTTCAGCCGATCACGGACGAGACGGCAACTCATGCGTCGTTCCAGGCAATCCTGCGATTGTGTTTCGAGCTGTTCGACGCGTTGACGCCGGTGGCGTCGCGGCCGGCCGCATGGCATGTGGAGTGCCACCAGTTTCGGATCGAGGCGCGCGGCGGCGAACACGGACAGCCCACGCCCGAGGGCTTGCATCGGGACGGCGTGGACTGGGTGCTCGTGATGCTCGTGACGCGCGAGAACATTGCCGAGGGCGTAACGTCGATTCACGACGCGGCGAAGATGCTCGTGGGACGGTTCACGCTGACGCGGCCGTTGGACTCGGCGTTCGTCGATGACAGTCGCGTGTATCACGGCGTGACGCCCGTGGTGCCGATCGACGCCGAGCGGCCTGCTCACCGCGATGTGTTGGTCGTGACGTTCAGGCGAGCCTGAATCACGGCGCGCCCATGCGCCCTTCGATCTCCTTCCACAACGCCGCATACACCTTTCCTTCCGGACTGCCCGGCGAATACGCCGGCAGCGGCGCACGCCGCAACGTCATACGCTCGATCTGGCTCGAGTACGGCACTTCCGTCGCGAGCAGGTTCGGAAATTCCAGCCGCACATTCTCAATGACGTCCTGATGCAGTGATTTCCGACGATCCACCATCGAAAAAAACGGCAGCAGGACGAGGTCGGTCCAGCCTTCGTCCGCGATGAAGTCGCGCAACTGACCCAACATGCGCACGGACAAGGGCGTCGGCAGTAACGGCACGATCACCGCGTCCGAGGCGCGCAGCACGTTCTCCGACAGCAGCGAAATGCCCGGCGGGCAATCCAGAAACAGCGCCGCGTACGTCTGCGACAGTGGGCGACTCATCTTCAGCAACCGCTCAGTGGGGTTCTTGCGGTCGTTCAAATGCACGTCGAACTTGCGATACGAGAAGTCGGCCGGCAGCACGTCGAGCCGCTCGTACGGGCTGTGCACGAGCAGCTCGGGTAGCTCGCGCTTGCCCGAAATGATCTTTTTCGCGGACACGTGCTCGTTCGCCTCACAGCGCAGCGTGTACGTCGCCGCGCCCTGCGAATCCAGGTCCCAAAGCACGGTCGGGTGGCCCGCAGCCGCGCACAAGTACGCAAGATTGACCGCCGTGGTCGTCTTGCCGACGCCGCCTTTGATGTTCGTGACCGCGACGATCTTCATGGCCGGCATGATAAGCGATGTCCGTTTGGTCTCCCGGATTGCGTGTCCCCTCATGTGGGGACCGCATTCCCAAGGGATATAAGGAGACCAACGATGAAGATGACTTCGCGGCGCCGGCGCTGCACGCCGGTGCTGCTGGCCCTCGCAGGCCTGGCGAGCTCGGCCGGTAGTAACGCCTCCGCCTTCTTTTTCTACAAGTTCACGCCGATCGCCGATACGCAGCCGGGATTTCCGTACACCACGCTCACGCCGTTTCCGTCGATCAATAGCTCGGGGCGCATTGCCTACACCGGCACGCTCACGGGTGGCGTAGAGGGTGCCTTCACTCGGCTCGGCACGGGCGGCATCAACGTGCTCGCGGATTCCGGTGTCACGCCGTACAGCGTCTTCGGCCTGGATACGTCGATCAACTCACTGCATCACGTGGCGTTCAGCGCGCTGAAACAGGGCTCGGACGGGTTCATCGACACGATCCTGCGCGGCGAAGGCAACTCGGCGACGGAGCTCATCACCGATGCGAGCAACGATCCCGATCACCTCACGCGCTTCTGCGGCTTGCAGATGAACATCGAGGACTCGGTGGTCTTTCGCGCGCAACGCTCGGACGGTAAGCAGGAAATTCGCACGCAAGGCGCAGGCCCGCTGAACGGCGTCCACCGCACGATTGCCGTCGAAGGCAGCGAGTTTGCGAATCTCGGCTGCGCGCCGTCCATCGCTCAGGACGGCACCGTGGCGTTCACCGGCACGCGCAACGGACATCGCGCGATTTTCACGCGCGACGAAAGCAATCAGCTGACGATCCTGATCGACGACTCGTCCGGGTTCCTGTCGTTCAACGACATCGCGGTGAACCAGTTCGGTGGGCTCGCCTTCACCAGCACGCTGCCGGGTGGCGCGCAGGCCGTTCATCGACTCCGGAACGGTTTCATCACCAAGCTCATGGACACGAATCAGCCGAACGCCGGCGGCCGCCCGGTCGGCGTCTCGCTCAACGAATCCGGCACGGTGGCGTTCGAGCTGTCGCGAGATGCGAACGGCTCGTCCGTGAATCTCGGGCCGAATTCCATCTTCGGCCGCATCGTGGGTATCGGGAGTCTGCTGTTCAACAATCGCATGGTGTTCGCCGCGCACATCGGGCGGGATGCCATCAACAGCACGGGGCAAGTGGTCGTCTCGCTCGTGTTCTTCGACGGCTCGACGATGATCGCGCGCGGCGATCCCGTGAACCTGCTCAAGGATATCGTCTTCACGGGCGGTCTCGTGCTGACTGCCGCGTCGGAAGGCGGCGCGGGCACGGGCACTTCCTTGCCGACGCAGCCGAAAGGCGCCGTGATGACGTTCGAGTTGACGTTCCTGTCGCTCGACAGCCAAGTGGATGTGAAGCTCGGCGGGAAAGTGGTGCAGGCGATTCGAGCGACCGATGTTGGTGTGCGCAGGACTGTTTCCGTGCCGCTCGATCCGGAACTGGCGCGCGGCGGGCTGCAGATTGCGCTGACGGGTAAGAAAGGCGCGAGCGCACAGATCGCAGCGCTGACGATTCCGGGATTGTCGGAGAAGCCGCTCGATGCGCAGACGCTGGCGAGCTGGAAATTCGAGGGTGCCGCGTCGGTGACGAACGTCGGGCGCTATCCCGTGAAGGTGCAACTCGCGAAGGTCGGGGTGGGTGCGCCGGGCACCACGTTGTTGAGCGCGACGATCTTCAGTGATGAAGGTGTCGATGCGTCTGCCGACCTGATGCTCTCCTCTCTGCGCATCGGCGGCGTGGCGGCGCGGCCGGCGAAAGGCGGGCCGGAGTGCAAGACGAGCGACGTGAATGGCGACAAGCTGGCGGATCTCACATGCGCGGCCGCAGTGCCGGACGCCGTGCTCAAGGCGGGCACGGTGTCCATCGAAGCGATGACGCAATCCGGTTGGGGGATCGAAGGCGCGAGCACGCTGGGCGGGACACGCGTCCTGACGCGATAGGCGCGGGCTGCATAACGCAGCGTTGCGGCCACGCGGACGTCACTACGTCCGCGTGGCCGTGTCAGTTCGCGGGTCTCGGCTTGCTCTGACTGAGCGCAACCCCTGAAAGAATCAACACGCCGGCCAGCGCCATGGTCGGCGTGAGCCCCTCACCGAGCAGCATCCACGCCCACAGCACGCCGAATAGCGGAATGATGTAGGTCACCGTCACCGCACGCGGCGCGCCGATGCGGTGAATGAGCCGGAAGTAGAGAACGTACGCGAGCCCGGTACACAGCACGCCGAGCAGCGTCGCGCTGGCCCACGACACCGCCGGGATCGATTGCCGGGGCCATGTCATGATCGCCAACGGCGCGACCAAGATACTGGCGGAAATCAAGCTCGCGGAGGCGACGGCACTCGCAGGAATTCCCACGAGATAGCGCTTCAGCATGTTGCCGCCGAAGCCGTAACACAGCGCCGCGGTCGCGCCGGCGAGAGCCGCCGGCCACACGGTCGTACCGCCACCCGTGCGCCCGCTCGCAAGCACCACGACGCCGATGAAGCCGAGCGCCAGCCCCCACGCGCGGCGCACTCCGATCTGCTCGCCGAAGAACATGAACGCCGCCATCGCCGTGAAGGGCACCGCCATCGCATTGGTGATCGCACCGATGCCGGCCGGCGCGCGCTCGGCGCCCCATGCAAACAGCGTGAACGGAATGGCCGAGTTGATCGCTGCGATGCCGGCGAGCCGTAACCACAGCGCGCCGGTGAACTGCGAACGCGCGCGCCACAGAAACGGCAGGAGAATGATCGCGCCGAGCGCGAGTCGAATCTCGACCAATGCGAACGGCCCGAAGTCCTGCGCCGACACGCGCATGAACAGGAACGACGCACCCCAGATCGCGCCGAGCACGACGAGCTCCACAGGAGTGAGCCAAGACTGTGTCGCTGCGGATGCGGCGGAGGTGCTGGCAATGCTCGCCGGCGCGGAATTGGGAGTCGACATCGGGTGCCTATGGGGCGAGAACGAGTCGGTATTCTACCCGCCCCGGCGCGGAACGCTTTGATGCGCATCGAAGCATTGCCTCAATAGCGCTCAACGGACGTTGAGCAACGCTAAAAGCGGACATTGCGGCGAGTGCAATTCGCTACCATAGCGCGCCATGCGAATCGTCACTTACAACGTCAATGGCATCGGCGCGCGTCTGCCGAACTTGTTGCGCTGGTTGGGCGAGGCCCGGCCCGATGTGGTGTGCTTGCAAGAATTGAAAGCGCCACAGGAGAAATTTCCGGAGAGCGCGATTCGCGACGCCGGCTATGGCGTCATCTGGCACGGGCAAAAGAGCTGGAACGGCGTCGCCATTCTCGCGCGCGGCGGCCAAGACCCCGCCGAGGTGCGGCGTGTGTTGCCGGGCGATCCGGAGGACTCGCATAGCCGCTACATCGAAGCGACGGTGAACGGCGTGATCATCGGGTGCTTATATCTGCCGAACGGCAATCCCGCGCCGGGGCCGAAGTTCGACTACAAGCTGCGCTGGCTCGAGCGGCTGATCGTGCATGCGAGCGAGCTGTTCGCGAATCCGGCGCCGGTGGTGCTCGCGGGCGACTTCAACGTCATTCCCACTGAGCGGGATGTCTACAAGCCCGAACGGTGGGTCGATGACGCGCTGTTTCGCGTCGAAACGCGCGAGGCGTTCGGGCGCTTGATGCAGCAGGGGTGGCTCGACTCGCTGCGCACGTTGCATCCCGAAACGACGATCTTCACGTTCTGGGACTACTTTCGAAACGCGTACGAGCGCGATGCCGGGCTGCGCATCGATCACCTGTTGCTCAATGCAGCGTCCGCCGCGCGCCTCGCCGCTGCCGGCGTCGATCGGCCCGTGCGCGGGTGGGAGAGAGCGAGCGATCACGCGCCGACGTGGATCGAGCTGCGCGACGCATGACGATCATGTTCCGCTCCTAGCGTCAAGCGACAGAGACCTCGTCTTCGAATCGAATTCGATGATCACTCGCAGGTCTGTTCACGTCGCGTATTCGTATGAATGTACGAGCGAGACTCGGCTCGCTCTGTACATTTTTCGAAGCTAGACTACGCGGCAACCAAGATGGGCACGGAAGCGCGCATCGATCTACCAGGGAGTGGCGTGCGTTCCAGCAGCTCTTTTCGAAATCCAGATGGCCCGCCAACAGACCTCGTCAGCGACGCGGCCCGTCGTATTGGCTATCGATGGTCGTATTCATAGGCCAGCAGATTGGAACGACGGTTATCTTCATGACGCTCTTCACCCTGGCATGGAGTCTGGGTTTCTGTTGCGCGTGGCTCAACAGCATTCATCCTTTTTCGGACACGATTCCCGATCTCGCGTCGAGAGTGGAATTGGCCCTGGTCTACGGCGACGCCGCTCTATGTGCGTGCTTTTGGATCGAAGGTGCATGGTCATTCTTCAAGGAGACGAGGCAATGAGCGAAATAGTTGAGGCTTTCGTCAGGGCTTCCAACGCCCCTTCCGGCTGTTATTCGATCTGGTTACCACTGTGACGAAGGCCGTCGCGACGGTCCACTCGGATTTCGTGAATCAGACTTGGCGGCCGTCGGGCAAAAAGCCAGCAACTGATTCGCCGGCAACTCGCCCGGCGTACTGGTCGGCGAGCAGTACAGTTCCAGCTGCGCGTATCTGCTGGCGCGTGAGGCAATGGTCTATTCTGTGCCGCAGCTACAGCGAGTGGAGGGGCGGACATGGCCTACAAGCGCATCGACACGAAGCTGATTCACGCCGGGCAGCCGCGGATCGCCGGCGCCGTCGAGATGCCGATCTTTCAGTCGGCGATGTTCGAGTACGCCGGCGAGACGAGCTATCACGACCTCGGCTACATCCGCCTCAACAACACACCGAATCACAAAGCGCTGCACGCCAAGCTCGCCGCGCTCGAAGGCGCGGAAGCGGCGCTGATCACGGCGAGCGGCATGGCCGCCATCTCCACGACACTGCTCACGGTGCTGCAAGCCGGCGACCATGTGCTCGCGCAGGGCACACTCTACGGCGGCACGCAGGATCTCATCACGCACGACTTCCCGAAGCTCGGCATCGCCGTCGATCTCATCGATGCCGATGATGCGAGCTCGTGGGGCGCGAAGCTGCGCCCGAACACCAGAGCCATTTACGTCGAAGCGATGACGAATCCGCTGCTCGAAGTCGCCGACCTCGAAGCCGTCGCGGCGTTCGCGCGCGCCAACGAGCTCGTCTCGCTCATCGACAACACGTTCGCGACGCCGGTGAACTTCCGCCCGCTCGAACTGGGCTTCGATCTCTCCCTGCACAGTGCGACGAAATACCTGAACGGCCACGCGGACATCGTCGGCGGCGCCATCGCGGGCCGCACGGCTTGGATTCAGCGCATCACGCACCGAATGAACCACCTCGGTGGATGCATGGACCCGCACGCCGCCTTCCTGCTGAACCGCGGCTTGATGACGCTCGCGCTCCGCATCCGCCACCAGAACGAGAGCACGTTGCGGATCGCGCAGTTCCTGCAAGCGCAACGTGCCGTTGCGAAAGTGAACTATGCCGGCCTCGAGAGTCACCCGCGTCACGCGCGCGCCCGCAAGCTCTTCAGCGGGTTCGGCGGTGTGCTGAGCTTCGAGCTGCGCGGCTCCGCGGAGCAGGCCGATCAGTTCATGGGGAAGATGACGATCCCCGCAGTCGCCCCGAGCCTCGGCGGCATTCGCTCACTGATTACGCGTCCGGCGGTCACGTCGCACGCGGGGCTATCGCGCGACGAGCGACTGCGCGCCGGCATCAGCGATGGGCTGATTCGCCTGTCCGTCGGCATCGAGGACACCGCTGATCTCATCGAGGATCTGGAGCAGGCGCTCCGCCAGATTTCCTAGCGACGAGGCCTCAAGAGGCGAGCACTGCACGCATCACGCGCGCGTGCTCCTCGCTGCTCAGAACGTGCGGCATCACGATCGGTGAGCCGTCCGCGCGAAAGAACGGCGTACGCTTGTAGTCGCCGTTGAAGCGCGCCTTCAGCGCATGGCCGAAGAACCAACCCAACATCGTGCCGACCCCGGTCTGTTTCGGCTTGGGCTCACCCTTCGCGCTCTTCGTATTCACTACGACTCGGATCGGCCCAAAGGCTTCCGGATCTTCGAGGCAGGTGTGCACGAGTCCGACGAACGACAGCTTCGGCGTGTGCAGCGTGTTGCCGATCGGCGTCCTGCAACACGCGGCGTACCAGCGCAGCAGCCCCTTCGACGTGAGCCGCATACAGGCAAGCGAGTCGATGCCTTGGCTGAACGTCACGGTCTTCGGCATCACCTGAATCACGTCCGAGCCGCCGCGCTCATCGAGCACCTCGGGCACGCGGCCGAGAAAATGCGCGAACGCCTGACAGTCCTTGCAATAGCAGAGGACGCGGTTCGCGCTGCGCGGCTCGGCGACCAGCGCTTTCACAGTGCCGCAGCGGCATTGCAAGGCGGTACTCATATCAATGCGGGGGCGTTTGCGCGCCCGGCGCGGAGGCCGGCGCCGGATTCGAGCTGACACCTGCGCCCGTGCCGCTCTGTCCGGCCGGCGCGGGACCCGGGATCCCAAATGGATTCTGCGGCGGATTGTTCTTCAGATCGATCGCACGCGACACCATGTACGCCCGAATCGACTCCACCTGATCCGCCTTCAACGCCTTCTTGAACGACACCATGCCATTCGCCGTCAGCGCGCCGCCGAGCACGATGGACTCGAACACCTCACGCGAACCGAGCGCAGCGCTGTAGCGCAGGTCGGGAAACATGCCGCGACTCTGCCCATCCGTGCCATGGCAGGTGCCGCAGAAGCGGTTGTACGTGTCCGCACCCTTCGTGAGCAGCTCCGACGCACCGAACGGTTCCGGAGGATTCAGCACTTGCGGCACGGGCGGCACCGGGTCCGGAAGCTTCGCCGTGCCGCCGAGCTTGAATGCCAGAATGCGCGAGCCGTTGGGCGAGTAGTAGTTGCCGCCAAATCCCGTGCGAGCGCCGGCGGACACCGCAACGTACTGCTCACCATCCACTACGTACGTGACCGGCCCGGCCACGATGCCGGTCTGCGCCGGCATGCTCCACAGCTTCTCGCCCGTGTCCGCGCGATATGCCGCAAGCTCCTGATTCTTCGAGTTACCTTGGAACACGAGATTACCGGCCGTCGTCATCGTGCCGCCCCCACGCCCGGCCTCGAACGATACGCGCCACACTTCCTTGCCCTTGATCGGGTCCCAGGCCAACAAGTATCCCGTGTTGATGCGCTGAACCGGCAGCGCCAAGCCCTTGCGCATGCTGATGGAGAGCTTCTGCCCCATTGGATTGTCGTCTTCCTTCGCCGCGACCAGCGGATAGTTGCCGTACATCGTCGGGATGTACACGAGCCCCGTCATCGGGTTGTACGACATCGGATGCCAGCTGTGCGCGCCGCCCGACGCGGGAATCACGACGAAGCCCTTCTCCTCGGTGTAAATCGACTCCGGATTGATCTTCGGCTTGCCCGTGACGGGATCGAGCCCCGTGTGCCAATTGATGTTCGGCACGAAGCCGTTGGCGGAGAGGAGCTTGCCGCTCTTCGTGTCGAGGACATAGAACATGCCGTTCTTGTTCGCCTGCATCGCCACGCGATGCTTCGCGCCGTCGATCTCCACATCCGCGAGCGTGATCTGCTGCGTGCCGTCGAAATCCCAGCTCTCGTTCGGCGTGAACTGGTAGTGCCACACGTACTGACCGGTGTCGGCGTTAAGCGCGATCATCGACGAGAGGAACAGGTTCTCGTTGTTCTCGGCGCTGCCGGGGCTGCGAATCGACTGCGGCCAGGGCGCGCCGTTGCCCGAGCCGAAGATCACATAGTGGGTGACGGGGTCGTACGCGATGCCGTCCCAGGGACTGCCGCCGCCGCCCTTCTTCCACCACTCGCCTTTCCACGTCTTCGCAGCCATCGCCAGTTCCGGCTGCTCGAAGGGCTTGCTCGGATCGCCGGGCACGATCCACCAGCGCCACAGCCGCTTGCCGGTGTTGGCGTCGTACGCAGCCATGAAGCCGCGCTGCTGGAACTCCGAGCCCGCTTGCCCGATGAACACTTTGCCGTTCGCGACACGCGGTGCGCCGGTGATGCTGTACGGGTGATCCTTCGGCGTGGTCTGCACCGACCATTTCTCCTTGCCCGTCGCCGCATCCAGCGCGATGAGGCGGCCGTCGATCGTGCCGAGATACAACTTGCCTTTCCACGCGGCGACTCCGCGATTCACCACGTCGCAACAAGCGTTCACGCCCCACTCGCCCGGGACCTTCGGGTCGTACTTCCACAGCTCCTTGCCGGTCTTGGCGTCGTACGCGTAGACCTTGCTCCACGCGGTGGTCACGTACAGCACGCCGTCGATGACGAGCGGCGTGGACTCCTGACCGCGACGCGTATCGAAGTCGCCGTACCAGGCGAGACCGAGCCGACCGACATTCTTGTCATTGATCTGGGTCAAGGGGCTGAAGCGCTGCTCGCTGTGATCGCGGCCCTGAGCCAGCCACTGGCCGGCATTCTGTTCGGTGCTCGACGCCATGAGGCGGGCCTCGTCGACATTGGCCCGGGCCGGCTGCGCGGCGTCAGCCGTAGCGGCAAGAATCAGCGCGCTGGTACAAACGGAGAGTGCGAGCAGATTTCGCATAGCAAGACGGGTCCTGAAAAGTCTGGCGCTATTCTGCGGCGACCGAGTGTCGCACGCCGGCAAGCGTTTCCGGTGCGCGACAGGCGGTCGCGCAGCCATATCGCGGAATTTACATCTGCCGGAACAGATGGAGATAGCTGCGGCTGACAGGCAACACTTCGTCGCGGCCCTTGAGATGAATGTCTGCCGTCTCATTCGCGCCGCGGGTGACGTGGCTCACGGCGCGCAGATTCACCACCACCGAGCGGTGCACCTGGGCGAACTGGGCGGCGTCCAATTGCCCGAGCAACTCTCTGAGAGGCGTGCGAATCACCGCCTCGCGCGGCTGGCCTGTGTCATCACGCCAGGCGACCAACGTGTACTTCTCTTCGGAGCGCAGAAAGTCGATGTCCTCGACGGGAATCAAGCGGACGGTCTGCGCCACCGATGCGCGCAGCCAGCGTAGCGGCTCCGGTCCCGTGTTCGTCTGCAGTCGGGCCGCGAGTTGCTGAAGGAGCGCCTCCGTATTGAGCGCCGGCTGCGCGGCGCTCAGACGCTCTTGCAGGCGCGCGACCGTCTCGGCCAGCCGCGCGGGCTCCACGGGACAGCCACTGCGCGCACCGATGGCTGCGTGCGGCCGAAACTCCCCGATCTGCCGCAGCTCATCCGCCGGGATCGTGACTCGGCACGGCTGCATCGTCGCTCATCGCATGCCGGTGGCATGTGCGGCTGCGCGCGCGGATAGTCCCGCCAAGCCCGCATCCGGATGCCGTCCAATGACAACAAATCAGAGCGCCGGTCGAATCATCAGTGTGCTGTTGATTGCGCAGGGAATCGCGTCTTGGTCGGCGAACTTCGGGCTGCTCGGGCCCGTGATCGCGCCGCCGGGCATCCTGACGAACGCCGCGGCGAGTACCGGGCCGCTCACGTTATCGATGCTGCTGTTGATCCTGTCCGGCGTATTCTCGCTGGGCATGGCGATTACGGCGCTGCCCGTCTTGCGGCAGCAAGGCTCCACGATGGCCGTGTGGTTCGTCGCGTTTGCAACCGTAGGACTCGCGGGCTTGGTGCTCGAAGGCGTGACGCTGCGCGCGATCGTTCCAGTGAGCCGGGACTACGTGCAAGCTGGCGGCGCGGACGCGCTGGTCTTCCAAGCCGTCGGGACATTGATTCGCTCGGTTCGCAACACGGCGCACTACACGGACATCCTCATGTCGGGTGGCACCTTCGCTGTGTTCTACGCCGCGCTGTTCCGCTTCGCGCTGGTGCCGCGCGTCTTGGCCGGCTTCGGCTTGTTCGCAGTGGCGTTGATGATCGTCGGCGCGCTGATTCCGCTCTTCGGCTATCCCACGGTGCTGGCGATGTTCACGGCGATGGGCGTGAGCCATCTCGCGCTGGCGGTGTGGCTGATGATCAAAGGGTTTCGCTGAAGGAGACGACGATGCGCGCATTCCTCAGAAGCAGGTCGGTGTGGCTCACGCTGGTCGCGCTGCTTCTCATCGTGATCGTGCTCGCACTCATGAGTCCCGCGCCGACATTGCCGCGCGGAAGCGGAGAGCCGATGAAATCCATCGTGTATCACGAATACGGCACGGCCGATGTTCTGCGCTTCGAACAAACGGAGAAGCCGCTGCCCAACGACAATCAAGTGCTCATCAAAGTGCGCGCCGCATCCGTCAATCCGCTGGACTGGCACTACATGCGCGGTACGCCGTACCTCATGCGTGTCGCCGGCACGGGATTGCGCAAGCCGAACGATCCGCGTCTGGGCGCCGATGTCGCGGGCGTGGTCGAGGCCGTCGGCAAGAACGTCACGGACTTCAAGCCGGGCGATGAAGTGTTCGGCACGAGCGGCGGTGCCTTCGCCGAGTACGCGCCTGCCTCCAAGGTGGCGCTGAAACCCGCGAACATCACCTTCGAGCAGGCGGCGGCCGTGCCGATCGCGGGACTCACCGCGCTACAGGGATTGCGCGATAGTGGGCACCTGCGCGCTGGACAGAGAGTGCTGATCAACGGCGCGTCGGGCGGCGTGGGAACGTTCGCGGTGCAGATCGCGAAGACGTACGGCGCCGACGTGACCGGCGTTTGCAGCACACGGAACGTCGAGATGGTGCGTTCGCTCGGCGCCGATCACGTCATCGACTACACGAAGGAAGACTTCACCGCGAGCGAGCAGCGGTACGACTTGATATTCGATACCGTCGGCAACCGCTCGCTGTCCGAAGTTCGGCGCGTGATGGTGCCGAAGGGAATCTACGTCGGCATCGGCGGCGGCGGGCCCGATGCGGGCAGCGTGATCGGTCCCATGTGGGGGCCGGTCAAGATGCTTTTGTATTCGCCGTTCGTCGATCAGCAGTTCGGGACGTTCCTCGCCAAGGTGAGCAAGGAGGACCTTGCCGTCCTCGCGCACCTGATGGGGACGGGGAAAGTGACGCCCGTGATCGATCGAGCCTTCCCGCTGAGCGAGACGCCGGCGGCGATTCGGTATCTCGAAGCGGGCCACGCCCGCGGGAAGGTCATCGTGACCGTCGGCGACTGAGCTCAGCGCGGATACTCGAGCTTCGGGTACCAATCCGCACCGCGCCCTTCGGGCGTCGCGTCGAGGATGGTCCAGATCGGCATGAGGTCCGGCGCGCCGCGCGGGTCCTGACCCGGGTCGGCGGAGTCCATCCCCATCTCGCCGCTCCAGAAGTGACGGATCGCGCCGTCGCGGCGCACGAACACGTTGAAGCCCGGGATGTCGCTGCCGTCAGGCGCGATGTTGTGATAGTCGCGGCTGAAGTCGCCGCTCGTATCGGAGTACAGCTGGAGATGGCGCCAGCCGCGCTCCTTCTTGAATGCGACGAGCTTCTCGATCGGCGAGCGCGCCACCACGGCGAGCGCCACACGCTGCTCGATGTCCTGCGCTTCGCCGTCCCAGGCACTGAGGAGCGACGTGCACATTGGACAAGGCCGCTCGCGTTGCGGGCCGAACATGTAGGCGTACAGCACGAGCGTCTGCTTGTCGCCGAAGAGATCGGCGAACGTCACGGGACCGCGCTCGCTTTGGAAGCGGTAGTTCTGCGGGATCGGGCCGCCGAGCGGCAAGGCGCGCCGCTGCTCGGCCACCCGCTCGATGTGACGGCGCAGCTCGATTTCCTCGGCCAGCAACGCTTCGCGGGCGCGGCGGTACTCGGGACTCTCGTTCGGCCATCGGGCTTGGCTATTGCGCGCCAGCTCGGCAGCCGGCTTCAGGGGGATGTTCGCAGGCATGGGCTCTCCTTTCGGCTCGCGAAATGGGTCGCTCAGAGGACGAACGGCAGAATTGCGACCCGACACACCCCGCGCAATCTCGCGCTCGACGGCCCCCCTCTCTCTTAAGGGCTAGCGCCGCCGCCGACCTATGGCGCGAGTCGGGCCATTCCTCTAGTCAATAGTGTCGGGAACGGGGAAGGCGCATCGTCCTGTGCACAGAGGGTGTACAGATGGTCTATTCCAAATCAATCCGGGCGCTCATCGGCATCATCGCATTGGCGACGGCCGTGCCTGCGTTTGCGGATGAGCTGAGCGAAATCACGATCACGGCAACGCGGACGACGGTGCCTTGCAAAGGACTCTCGGGCGACGACGCGCGCCAGATGGCGCAGCAGGCGAGCCGCGACGGCGCGCACCGCAAAGCGGCCGAATGCTTCCGGGTTGCCGGCGACTTCGCGCGCGCCGACCGGGCGCTGATGCGCGCATCGGCCGATTCCGGCGCCGCCGCCAGCCGCCAGGCCAGCATCGATATCGCCACCGCCAAGGAGCAGGCGCGCCGGATTCGTGCCGCCTTCGTTAGGCGCTAACGCACTGAAACTCACGGCCAAGAAAGGGCGCAGCGCGGCGGACGCGGCTTTCGCCAACACCCTGGCCTCCTTCGTGCGGATGTATCAGCACCACGCCGCCATCGAAGACACGATCATCTTTCCCGCGTGGAAACGCGCGATCACCGCTGCTCAATACGATGAGCTGAGCGACCAGTTCGAAGATCTCGAGCATAAGATGTTCGGCAAAGACGGCTTCGAAGACGCGCTGACGCGCATCGCGTCCATCGAGCAGGCATTCGGGCTCACCGACCTCGCGGCGATGACGCCGGCGCCGCCCCCACCGAAGGCTGCTTGAGTCTCGCGCGGCCGGGGGGCGCGTGCGCGGCTAGTCGGTGTCGGTGGACCCACTCGCGCGGCCGCCGAACGAATATCTGACGCCGAGCCACGCGCCGCGCGGCGCGCCGGGTCCGCGAAACTGCTCGGGCTCCGGATCGAACCCCGCGGCGGGCCCGAACGTGCGCCCCGGTCCGGTGAAGAAGTTCTCGCCGACGACACCGAAGTTGTAGTACCGCCGATCGAGCACATTGTTCACGCGCGCGTACAGCTCGAAGCTGCTCGACACGAGATACCGCCCATCGAGATTCACGAGCGTGTAGCCGGGCACTGCGCCGTTCACGTCCTGATTGTTCTCGTCCCCACGCGCAAACGCCCCCGCGCTGGTTACGACATTCGCGCCAACGAACAACTTCGGCGTCACCGCCCAATCCGCGCGCACCTTCAAGATGTGCCGTGGATTCGCAGGAATCCGGTCCCCCGGCGCCACCGCGATGACGCCCTCATCATCCGCGCTCGAATTCGCCTGACTGCTCTCGAGGAACGGCGACCGAAACGTCGCATCGAGAAACGTATAGCGCACGGCCAACGACACGGGATCCGTGCGCGCTTCGAGCGCCAGCTCCACGCCTTGCCGCCGCGTGGTCCCGACGTTCGCGAAGAACCCGGCATTCGTCGCGCCCGCACCCGCGCTGATGAACTCGATGTCGTTCTCGAGCCGCGTGCGATACGCCGCTGCGCTCCAGTGCCAAATACGTCCCGCGAGACCGCGTGCACCGACCTCCACCGTCTTCGAAATCACTTCATCGAGCGGCGGATCGGCGAGGAAATCGTTCGGCAGCTTGCAAGGCGCATCCGGATCCGCACACGTCAACTCGACGGCCGTCGGTGCACGCGCGCCTTCGTTGTAGCTCGCGTACGCAGTGAGCCGCGCCGTCGGATTGAAGTTGACGCCCACCGCCGGGTTGAACCGAGAGAACGTATTCGTGCCGTTCAAGAGTGGCGCTTCTCCCGTGCGATCCTCGATGCGAACCCACGCATGGTTGTAGCGACCCGCAGCCGTCAGCGTCCACTTCTCACTCAAGTTGAACGTGTCGGCGATGAATACCCCGAAGTAGCGACTGCGCGTGTCCGCATCGGTTTCGAGCGTGAAATCGTCGATGCCGACGGTGTTGCGATCCGCGGTGAACTCCGCGTCCTGCGAGTTTTGCGTGAACCGCGCTTGCGCGAGATCGGCCGTGGCCCCGATCGTGAGCTGATTCTTCCGACCGCCCGGCTCGCTCGTCAGCACGAGCTGCAAGCCGCCGCCGTAACTGTCCTGCTCGATGTCCGAGGCATCGTTCGTCGCCTGGATGCCGTCGTCGTCGAAGTCGTCGTTGACGTTGCTGCTGACGTTGCTGGTCTTGTACTTCCGATAGTAGAGATTGCCGCCGAGCAGCGCCGCCTCATTGAGGAAATGGCTCCCCTTCGTCGTGAGGAATGCGAGGCGGTTCTGGTTCTCGTCGGGAAACGTGTAGGCCTGGCGGATGTCGTCCAAAAACGAAACCGGTAGCGTCTGCGTTCCCTGCAGCGTGTTGTCCGCGCCGGTGAAACTCACGTCGAAGTCGCTGGTCTCGTTCTGCCAGCCGACTTTGCCGAAGAATTGGCGGACCCGGCTGGGGTTGTGATCCGCCCAGCCGTCGTCATCGTAGACTTCGCCCGTCGCGAAATAGTCCAGCACGCCGCTCGAGCCGCCCCATTCGAGTTGCGCAGTCCTGCGGCCGAACGCGCCGCCCGACAGCTCGAGGCCGCCGCCCGGATATTGCGCGCCGCTCTTGGTGTACACCGCCACGGCGCCGCCGAGCGTGTTGAGCCCGAACGCCGGATTCGAGCCGGGGATGAGCTGAATGCTCGCGATCGCCGACTGCGGGATCAGGTCCCAGTTCACCACGTCGCCGAAGGGCTCGTTGACGCGCACGCCGTCCTGAAAAACGGACACGCCCTGCGGTGTGCCGAGCAATGGCGACGCACTGAACCCGCGGAAGTTGATGTCCGGCTGAAACGTGTTGCCTTGGGCGGCGTTCGTGGAAATGCCCGTCGGGTTCTGCTCGAGATAATCCGTAACGTTCGTCTGGCGCTGACCCGAGAGGTCTTTGCTCGTATAAATCTGCACGTTCGCCGGCACGTCGCGCGTCGGTGTGCCGAGGCCGGGCAGCGGTGTCGTGCCGACGATCTCGACGGTGGGCATTTCGAGCGCTTCGGCGGGATTCTCGGACGGCTTGGCGGGCTCAGCGTCCTTCGCTTGCACACTCGCGCTCGCGCTGCAAGCTAGCGCGACGAATGTAGCGATCGCTCGCGTGGCACTCGGCATGTGGCGAAGATAGATCACGGGTCTCACTGTTCACAACACGCAACGAGCGCTGTGTCATCCGCGGCACGACGCGCGCAAGCAATGCCGACGCGATCCGCGCGCCAATCCGCCCATTCGGCATCGCCGCCGGTGACGAGATCGCGAAGCTCCTTGCCGATGCCCGCCATATACGCTTCGGGCAGACTGCAATAGCGCGCGATCAAACCGGACGCGAGGCAGTGCGCGCGCTTGTCGGGTATGTTCGCCGGCACCTTCTGTTTCACCACTGTTGACATACATCCATAAGACGAAGGCGCGAGTCGCGCCGGCCGCTGCGGAACGGTGCCGCAGCCCGCAAGCGCGATCAGTAGGAGCATCCCGAGGGTGACTTTCAATCGCAGCCGCGCTCACTCGCCGATCAAGTGCAGAACGACCTCGCGCTCGTGCGCGCGTCTGCGGTGCTCGAAGAGGTAGATGCCTTGCCACGTGCCCAGCATGAGCGTCTCGTCGATCACCGGGATCGAAAGATGCACTTGGGTGAGCGCGGTCCGAATGTGCGCGGGCATGTCGTCGGGACCCTCGTCATCGTGGGCATACCGCGTGGCGTCCTCGGGCGCGAGTTGCTCGAAGAACGCTTCGAGATCGGAGCGCACCTCCGGCGCGGCGTTCTCTTGTATGAGGAGCGACGCGGACGTGTGCCGGCAGAAGATCGTCAGCAACCCTGCGCGCAGACCTTGCGCGCCGACCCAGGCGCGAACCTCACGCGTGAATTCGACCAATCCGCGCCCCGGGCTGCGGATGCGAAGCGTATGCGTGGCTTGGCGCACGGGGGTCTCCTGGATGCGAGTCGGGCTCGCCGCGAGTCTGGTTAAATGAGGGCCGAACGACAAGGAGCGAGCCGATGAAGCTCATTGCCATCTTTACCACCACCGGCAACGCGGATGAAGCGCGACGCATCGCGCGCGCCGTGGTCGAGCGTCGGCTCGCCGCCTGCGCTCAGATCACCGAAATCGAGACCTTCTTCGAGCGCGCGTACGCGCCGTATGCGCAGTGGATCGACGACGAGAGCTCGGGTCAGCCGAGCTAGCGCTCAGCGACACAGGACGCGTTGGGCCGCGCCGCGGAGTGCGCCTGCCGAATCAGCCGCGGCATGCTCGGAGCACCACGCAATGATGCCGTCGGGCCGAATCAGGACCGCGCCGCCAGCATCGACTCCGTAGGCCTCCCGCAGACGCGCTTGCGCACCCAGATCGTCCGGCTGCACGCGGACGACACGCAGATCGATCCGCGCCTCGCGCGCAATGGCGGCGGCGGCAGTCTCCCAAGGCCGCGCCTCGACACCGACGAACAACAGAAAGCGTGTGCCCGACACCAAGTCATGCAGCGGCACCGCGCCGCCTGCTTGAGCAATCATCACGTGCGGCGCGCGGGTGCCAGGTGGGCGTCGCGGCGCGCGCGGATCTTCGAAAGTTCCCAGCGGATAGCGCTGACCGAAGATCACGGCGAAGTCGTCCGCTATCGGCACCGGCGGCGGCAGACGATCGCCTAGGTTCTTGAACCATGCGCCGAGCCGCGCGAGCGCTTGGGCCAACGTGGCCTCCGCGATGGGTCGGCGCTCGCTGTCGTAGGTGTTCAGAAGATCCGGCGGCGCGACGCCTTGTGTCACGAGCGCCAGCTTCCACGCGAGGTTGTGCGCATCGTGAATGCCCGTGTTGCCACCGAAGCCGCCGGTCGGCGGCATCGAATGGGCCGCGTCGCCGACGATGAACACGCGTCCCGCGCGGAAACGATCCGCAATGTATGCCGCCACCTCCCACGATCGCGCGTCGAAGAGCCGCACGCAAACGTCGTCGCGACCGGCGGCCTTGCGCACCAGTTGCTCGGTGCGCGCCTGATCGAAGTCCTCGGGCTTCTCGCCCCGATCGGGCGCGTATTGGAGCGCGAGCAGCCAGCGGTCTTCGCGCGGCAAGAGCGATGCATTGATGTCTGTCACGAAACATGACGTGAAGCGCTTGCCCTGCAGAAAGGGCTGCAGATCCGCCTCGAAGAGGAGATTCATCCAATGCTGGAGCACACCGGGCCCGTGGCGGCCGACGCCGATACGCTCGCGAGTTTTCCCGGCCACACCATCGGCGGCCACTGCGTAGGCGGCCCTGATGACTTGCGTGTCCGTCGCATCCACCTTGCGAACGCGGGCGATCACCTCGTGCTCGTTCTGCTCGAGATCGACGAGCTCCGTGCCGAAGCGCAAATCCGCTCCGAGCCGCTGTGCGTGCCGGCGCAAGATGGGCTCCAAGCGATCCTGATCGCAGGTCTCCGCGCTGGCGGCGCTGAGGTCCGCCGCTTCCGCCCACGGTGGGCCCTGGAAGTGCACCTCGGACGAGGCGAGGTTGGGCGCGCGTGCGATCTCGCCGGACTTCTGATCATCCGTGCGATGGGCGCGAACCTCCGCCTCGATCCCAAGGCTGCGATAGATCTCCATCGAGCGTGGCGAAATGCCACGAAACTTGTACTGCACCGTGGTGTCGGGGCGCCGCTCGAGCACCACGCACGGCACCCCTTGCCGTGCCAGTAGCAAAGCCGTGGTCAGCCCGTTCAAACTCCCGCCTACGATGAGAACCGATGTATCCGCCATGATCCAAGCCCGTCCATTGCTTGAAGTTCTTCAAGCATTGAAACGGTACCCCGCGACCGCAGTTCCGCACGAGCCGCACCGGTGAACGCGCCCCGGTCGCGCAAAGCCGTGCTGGCGTCGCAGGCATGGACGCTGATGTTCGATATCCTGATAGCGAGCACGGGCACCCGGGCGCGCAGCCTTACCGAGCGCGGGCTGACGCCGAACGATGCCCGCGCGCTCTGGAGCTTGAGCGGCGGCGAGCGGCGTCCCATCGGCACGCTGGCGCAAGCTTGGGAATGCGATCCCTCGAACGCCACGTTCATCATCGATCGGCTGGAGCGCGCGGGCCTCGCGGAACGTCGCGAGAGCCCGACGGACCGGCGGGTGAAGCTGATCGGGCTCACCGCCAAAGGGGCGCGGATCAAAGAAGAGCTCATGGCCGAGTACCGCCTCCCGCCGCCCGAGATCCAGCAGCTCACGGAAGCCGACCTGCGCACGCTCATCGAGGTGTTCGGGAAGATTCGCCGGGAGAGCTGAGGGGTACTCTACGGAACGATGACGGCTCGGAGCGATCTGTAGTTACTCACTGGGAAAAAAGTTGCCTGCGGCACTCTTTTTCGTCCACTCCAGGGAGAACGCGCCATGCTCGTCGCGCAACGTCGCCGTGAAACCCGCGTCCACTTGACCACTGCCCTGCTCGCGATGGCGGCCTGCAGCGTCGCGGATGTCGCCTTCGCGGACTTGAAACCCGCGGCACCCAAGAACGTCGATTTGACGGCCATCTGGAAGATCAATCTGGATCTCAGCGACGATCCGCAGAAAATCCTCGCGAAACGGCGCGACGAGCAGAACACCGGCGGGGGCGCCCCCGTGCCGCGCCGGCGCGGCACACACACCTCGGGCGGCGTCGACGCCGGCGACATCTTCGGCGGTGTCATCACCGGCACCATCGACAAGGGCGGTATTTACACGGGCGGTGGCGGAGCGGACCGGCCGGAAGCCGATCCGGCGCCCTCTGCGACGATGCGGGTGCCGCTCGACTCGTTTCTCGCGACGGCCGAGCAATTCGAGATCGAGCAGCGGCCGGACGGCTTCACGATCCGGACGGTCGACGAGACCAGCATGTGCAAGCCCGGCCAGACGGACAAGGTGACTCTGCAGAGCGGCGAGATGGTCGAGCGCCACTGCGGCTGGCGCGGCGACGCGTTCGTGGTCGAGCTGGTGTCGGAGGACCAGGTCACGCGCTCGAACCGCTACGAGCTCCGAAAAGGTGACCGACAGCTCGTCATGACCAGCGAGATCAAAGGCGGTCACGGCCAGCTGAAGGGGCTGCAGATCAAGCGCGTGTATGACCGAGCCCTCGCGTTCTGACGAGCGCTAGGGCTCGTGCGTGAGATAGCGCGCCAGGCGGTGGGACACTTTGTTCTGCCAGTCGCCGGTGGTGTCGAGGAAGCCCGAGAACTTCTTGCCCTGCGGCGCGCCCTTTTCTTTTGCTCGCTTCGCGATCTCCATGGCGCGAAAGCGATAGTGCTCGTACACGTCGAGCACGTGCGCCGTATAGGCGAGCGCGAGATCCTTATGCCCGCGCACGACGACGAGATTCTCGTCGTTGGAATACGAGGCCTTGTACCCGAGGTTGTGACTGCCGAACGCGACGACGCAGTTCACCGGGTCCAAGGGATCGAGCACGAGGATCTTGTCGTGGATGATGGCCTTGCCCACCGTCAGCACCTCGGCGAGCTTGAAGTCGCCGATCTCGCCGAGGAGCTTGCGATCCGCCAACGCTGAAGCGCGGATCACCGATATGCCGCCGTTCTGGTACACGTGGGGCGAGTACGCCTTCGTGCCCTGCTCCTGGTTCGCGGCTTGGTAGCCCCACATCGCCTGACTGTCTCCGTGGATTAGGTGTTCCTAACCTAATACCTGTGCTCAACCTGTAGCGAAGCGCACAATCCGACATCATGTTTTCCAGCGGCGGCGGAGTCGAGGGCCGATGGACACTAGGGAACGGTCACTGGGCCCCGCTACGCATCTCGTCGACCGCGCACTTCACCGCAGCGACACCGCGCGGCGGGACGGGCGCAGCCTTGTAGAACTGCGCAGACGTCTGCAGCTCCGCGAGCGCGTCAGGGTGGAAGTCCACCCTCATCGCTTCAGTGAGTCTCGTACCTTCTTGCAGGCGTCCTCGGCGGGTATCGCCCTGATGGCCCCGGAACGCACGTCATCACGCCGCCGGCGCGCTTCCACCGCCCACGCACAATCGATCAGGCCGAGCTCGCCGGCATCCAAGCTCTCAACGAGCAGATCGGCCAGATAGGGCGAGACTCTGTCGGCAAATCCATTGCCTCTTCGGCCAGCTGCTCCGGTGTCAACGGCATGGCACGCACAATAGCCGTCTTGAATCGGTGTCAAGCGAGTGGCCGTGCAAAGCAGTCATCGCGGCAGATTGCATGTTGCTCTCCTTGTTTGAAGGTCGGTGCGATACAAGCTTCCTTGCTCTTCGGATAATTGAATCATATCGCTACTCGCAGCGACCCACGATTGCAGTCGTGGTGCTTTCATCAAGAAATGCGCGCACCGCAACGGGCGGCGATGAGCAGCCGTGCCGCAGCGTGCGATCGTCACGCGTGCAGGCAGCGATGAAGCGTTCGCCGCGGCGAACGACAGCGACCGCTCCTCCGCGTGGTCCCGAACCGCGTTCCACGACGTGAAGCCATGGTCGCGAGCAATGACGGACTGCGCATCGTGGAGCGCGAGGCCCGTTGCCCGAGCCTGCTACGGGCAGCACGAAGCGAAGCGCGCCCCAACCACGTCGGTGTCGGCACGCCTTACAGCACCACGCGCCGCAGGCTCGTCGCGCTCACGCTCATGTTGCAGCTCAAGGGCTTACGTCGTTGTGCGCGAATTTTGCATTAGCCCCGCGGTTGCAACCGGGGAAGGACAACTTCATGCGAGCGGCGATGGGTCTCAGGATTTTTGCGAGTGTCTCGATGCTGGCTCTCGGGGTCACCGCGCAGGATGCGGCCGCAGTGCCCATGATCGACACGAGCGGCGACACCGTGGTCAGCACGCTCTACTCCTTCGGCGAGCCCAACACGGCGACCGAGGGGCAAACGTTCAAGGTGACCGGCGCCGAAACTCAGCTCAATAGCTTCTCGTTCCGGTTCAACGACTATGCGCCCGGCGTCGTCGACTTCGCCGCCTACGTCTACGCGTGGGATGGACAGAAGGCATCGGGCAGCGCGCTGTACACCAGCGGAAAGCGCTCCTCCACCAACAATGGCGGCAAGGACGGCTACGAGGCCTTCACCTTCAACACGGGCGGCATCTCGCTCGTGTCCGGTCAGCAGTACGTGGCGTTCCTCAGCGCGTCCCTGTTCTTCGATGGCCAGCCGAGCTGGTCGACATGGGAGATGTCGAACGGCTATTCCGGCGGCAATCTCGTGTACTTCAACAATGGCAGCAACTTCGGTTTGCTCACGAGCCAAACGTGGACGTCCATCACCGCCGGTTTCATCGGTACGCGTGATCTGTGGTTCGTCGCGGACTTCTCCACGCCCACGCCGGTGCCGGAGCCCGACACGGCCGCATTGCTGGTGATTGGAATCGGGATGGCGCTAGCGCGCCGGCGCGCGAGCGGAAACGTCGCGGCGATCGGCACCTTCAGGCGCGCTTCATCGACCGCACGCGCGAGACGCGCAAACTGTTTCGGATTCGCTTCTGCGTCGTAACCCTGCACGGTGAAGCGCCGCCGGCGCGCCTTCGGCGCCGGCTCGACGCCGTTCGGATGAGCGACGCGGCCCTTCGGCTTCACCAAGTCGAGGAGTCGATCGAGTGTCGGGCCGCCCGCAAACGCGAGTACGGCATCGAGACCGTCGGGAGCGAGCGCGCGTAATCGGTCGACGGCATCATGCGCTCTCGCATCGACGCTCGCCTCGGCGCCGAGGCTCAACACCAACTTCGTCGCCTTGCGGCCCGTGGCTGTCGCGATCACGCGCGCGCCGCGGCGCTTGGCAAACTGCACGGCCATCGTGCCGACCGCGCCGGTGGCTCCGAAGACGAGCACCGTTTCTCGCCGTCGCAGTCGGAGCGCGTCGTCGGTTCCTTGAAGAGCCGTCAGCGCGGTGACCATCGCCGCACCGGCATCGATTAGATTCAGCCGCCGCGGGACCGCCGCAACGTGTTCGGCGTTCAGCGCGGCGTATTCGGCATAGAACCCGCCTTTCGGATTGGCGAGCTCATAGGCCCAGACGCGTTCGCCGGCCGCGAAGCGCCGCACTCGCGCACCTTTCGCCGCGACGACGCCCGCGCCATCCGTGCCGAGCACGAGTGGAAACTTCGGCCGTCCGCTCGGCCAGTAGCCTTTGCGAATGTCTGCATCCCACACGCCGACACCTGGCTGCGTGAAGCGCGATCAGGACTTCATTCGGCTCCGGCTCCGGTACCGGGAGCTCATGCAGCTTCAGGACGGACGGCGGGCCGAAGCGATCGATCGCGGCAGCCTTCATCGTCCGAGCGGGTTTGCGGCCTTTTTCTCTTGGCATACAAGAGAAGCGCGCAGCAATGCAGGTGCCGGCGTCGCACGGAGCGCCGGCCGAGGAATGCGCAGCTGGCGCTTATTTCAGCGGGATAGCGCGCGCGATAGTGCCATCGCGAGTGAAGTCGAAGCGCAGCTGGATGAGACGCTGACCATCCGTCTCGGCGGCGGCGAACGTCCACTTCTTGGCCGCGTCGATCGCGAGGCGCGCGAAGTATCGGCTCGGCCCGGCGTCATCGACGAACGCCGCGAAAACCGTGCCGTCTGGATCGACGATCAGGCGGACCGACACTTTGACGTGCCCGCGGATCGTTTGCCGCGCGCGGCGCGGAACATCGGGCAGCACTTCATGCACGCCGGGCACCGACAGCCCGGTTTCGGGTTCGGCCGGTGTGTCGATGACACTCGCGCTGGAGCGGGTCGACGTCGTCGGAATGGGCTGCTCGCTCGGCGAGACAGGCATCGCTTCACTTGCCGGCTCCGATGGCGTCGAGACCTCGGCACGCGTGTCGCCGACGATGTCGGCCGTCGGCGCAGACGGCGGCGCTTGATGAGTTCTCATCATGCGCGCGCCGGACCAAATCAGCGCGAGCGCCGCAGCCGCGGCGAACGTAACGATTACGGTACGACGCCTCGAGGGTGACTTGCCATTGCGTTGGGTTGCCGTCGCGGTCATCACTGGAGGTTGCGATGACGTGAGGGTCGGCTGCGGAGCGGCCGCCGTCGGCGCGACCGACTCGCGCGCGTCGCGCGGAGCCGCTTTCGACGACATCGGTTGAGTCTCGGACGCAGCCACTCTCGGCGACGCTTGCGGCGCTTCCGGCGCTGGCGTTTCGGTTACCGCTGTCGCTACGTTGCGGGTTGGCGCTTGGGTCGTCGGTGGTGGAACTTGAGGCGTGACGACTTTGGGTGCTGCGTCCGACACTTCGCGTGCGCCGGATTTTGCCGGTGCGGTGTCCGACGCGACGGCTTGCGCAGGCGCCGCCGGTTTCCCGCGCAACCACGCTTCGATCTCGGCGACAGACGGGCGATCGTGCGGTCTGCGACTGAGACAGCGCCCGACGATCTCACGAAAGGCATTGGGGAAATCTCGCGGGAACGCCACGGGGCGCCCACCGTCATGCAGGCCCACGGGCCGATTGCGAGTGAGCGCTTCGCACAGCGCGACGCCGAGCGCCCACACATCACCCGCCGGCCAATAACTCCCGCCGCGGCCCTCGGGCGGGTCGTACACGGTCATCACTTTGTCGGACTCGCTGGCTTCGCCGGCGCGCCGAATGGTGTCGCTCGCCAACTTCAACTGATCGCCGACGACGAGAATGTTCGAGGGCTTCAACTGACCGTGCACGTACTTGCGCTCGTGCAGAAACGTGAGCGCGCTCAGCGTGGGCACCAACATCTCGCGCGCTTCGTCTTCCGTCAGCGCACGATGGTCCAATAGCTGCGCGAGATTCTGATCGGCGTACTCCATGACGGCGTATAGATACTGCAGCCCGCCGAGCTGACAGCGACCCGCCTCGAAGAGGCGAAGCAAGTGAGGATGAGCGAGGCCATCGGCCGTGAGCCAGCGCGACAGCTGCGCGTCTGCGCGCGCAGGAATCGCGCGCACGAGCTTGATCGCCACTTGCGGCAACTTGTGCCTGCGCGACTCCGCCAAGAAAACGGCGGTGTGCTCGGAGCCGGTGAGATAGCGCTGCAGAGGAAACGCGCTGTTGATCACGTGCCCTTGCAACGCGGCCCACGCTTCGCTCATCGATTCGCTTGCTTGTACGTTCATACGCCACCAAAGAAGAGTCAGCGGTAGCCTGCCGAAGTGCGGCAATAGTGTCCGGTAAACGCGTCACTCGACAGATGTCTTGGGCTTGCGACAGGAGTGCGTCGCTGCGCTTTACATCGCGACGATGGTCGAAGCGCAGGGATCTGCGACTCGCGATCGCATCGCTCGCTGCGCCGGTCCACTTCGCTTCGCGACCCATGAGGCACTCAACATATTCAGCGCTTCGGCCGCCCAGTCCCCGCTGGGAGCCACCGCCTGCCGGCGCCCAATAAGAAGCATTCGCATTTGCGTTCGGAACGGAGTAGTCTCTCCCGGGTACTGATCGGAAGTTGAGGCACCTGTGTACGTCTGCATCTGTCACGCCGTAACCGACCGGCAAGTTCGCGAAGTCGTCGACCGCGGCGTCGAGTCCGTCGCCGAGCTCCAGATGCATTTACCCGTCGGCGCGTGCTGCGGCCGTTGCGTCGACACGGCCGAAGAAATCATCGAAAAATACCGGCGCGCGCAGGCAGATGCCGCCACGCCTCCCGCGGCCCGCGCCGCCTGATCCGACGCCCGCGCACGCCGCTCATCGGCCGCATCCCGATTTCGAATCCCGCGCGCGCGCAATCGAGAAGCGCCCGCCCGACGAGAAGCACCGGCTTGCGGCGGTTGCCTGATGCCTCGTTAGAGGCCACCATGCCGTCCTGCCGCGCCGACCCCGCAAGGAACAAATCGAATGAAGGGTGACCCGAAGGTCCTGTCCCATCTGAATGCCGTGTTGAAGAACGAGCTCACGGCGATCAATCAGTACTGGCTGCACGCCCGCATGTTCGGGAATTGGGGCCTGCAGGGGCTCGAAGAACACGAGCGCCACGAATCCATCGACGAGATGAAGCACGCCGACCAGCTCGTGAAGCGCATTCTGTTTCTCGACGGCCTGCCGAACCTGCAGGACTACAACAAGCTCTTCATCGGCGAGAACACGCGCGAAGTGCTCGAAATGGACCTGCGCCTCGAGATGGCGGCCCATCCGGCGCTCCGCCAAGCCATCGCCGACAGCGAAGCCGCCGGCGACTACGAATCGCGCGAGCTGTTCGAATCGATCCTGCACAGCGAGGAAGAGCACATCGACTGGCTCGAAACGCAGCTCGCGCTGATCGACCGCATCGGCCTGCAGAATTTCGAGCAGTCGTACATCAAGGGACCGAGCTGACCCGACTCCCTCCGTGCACACGCGGGGCGAGCGCTTCTCGGCTAAGCTCGCCCCGTGGTGCGGTCCGATCAGCTCAAACTTCTCGAACGCGACGAGCCGCGGGCACTGCTGGAGGAAGCGCTGGGAGCAGCGCGCGCCGGCAGCGGCCGCATCGTGTCGCTCGAAGGTGAGGCGGGTATCGGCAAGACGGCTCTGGCACTGAGTTTCGGCGAGGCGCACCGGCGTGACGCGCGCGTCTACATCGGCGGCTGCGAGCAGCTCGCGACGCCCGAACCTCTCGGTCCGCTGCGCGACATCGCGCGCGAGAGCGGCGGCCGATTCTCCGTATCCGCGACCAGCCAGCTCGCGACGTTCGAATCGCTTCTGCGCCTGCTGACCTCGGGACGCGATGCGGCCCTCCTCGTCATCGAGGACCTCCATTGGGCCGACGACCCCACACTCGACGTGCTCCGCTATCTCGGGCGCCGCATTCGTACGACGCCCATCCTCGTCGTTGCGACGTTCCGCAACGACGAAGCACCCTCGCAAGCGCGTCTCGCGGCACTCTGGGCCGACCTGCCGCGCGATTGTCGCGAGCGCATCGAATTGCGGCCGTTGTCGCCGGCCGCGGTGTCGGCACTCGCCGCTCAGAGTGGGCGCGGCGCGTACGAGATCTTCGAAGCGACGGGCGGCAATCCTTTCCACGTCACCGAGTTTCTCGCCTCCGATCGCGTGGCCGTGCCGCGCAGCGTCCGCGACGCGACGCTCGCGCGCACGTCCCGATTGAGCTCGCATGCACGACGTACGCTCGACTGCGCATCGATCTTTCCGCGGCAGATCGACGAAGCGACGGTGCGCGTCCTCGCGGAAGACCCTAGCTCCTCGGGCATCGAGGAATGCATGCGCACCGGCATGCTGAACGCCACCGGCGGCACACTGGCGTTTCGCCACGAGCTCGCGCGACGCGCCGTGCACGAGGCGATGTCGCCGCTGCGCCGGCGCGAGTTGCACAGCGCGGCACTCGGGCTGCTCAAATCCCGCGAGCAGGTGAGAGCGGCCGAAGTCGCACACCATGCTCACGAGGCCGCCGCGATGCGCGACCTCGTTGCCTACTCGCTTCGCGCCGCCGACGAGGCGGCCGCGCTCGGGGCACACCGGGAGGTCGTGCAGCATCTCGCACGCGCGCTCGAGCACGGCACGTGGCTCACCAATGCGGAGCGCGCCGACCTGCTCGAGCGCCAAGCGGAGATCGGCGAGCTCTGCGGCGCCTTTGAATTGGCGGTGAAGGCGGTCGAAGAAGCCCTCGCCGCGCGCAAGCGCGCGGGCGACATTCTCGGGCTCGGACACGCCTTGTGCGTCTCCGCACGCCTGCAGTGGCATCACGGCAAGCCAGAGGTCGCAGAGGAGCAGCAGCAGGAAGCACTCGAAGTGATGCGGGATCATCAAGACACGTGGCAATACGCGTTCGCGTTGAGCGGCCAGTCCCAGCTGGAGATGCTCGCCGATCGCAACGACCTCGCGATCCCGCACGCGCAGGAAGCGGAAGCGCGTGCCGAGAAAGCCGGCCGCTCGGACATCTATCTGCACGCGCTCACGAACGAAACCGCCGCGCGCTGCTCGACGGATGTCCTCACCGGCACGGAGCTCAATCTCGCAGCCATTGCAGAAGCGCGTCGTCGCCAGCAGCCCGATCTCATTCCGCGCATGTATGTGAACCTCGTTTACATGCGCACGAACGACCGCCGCTACGCCCGCCTGTTCGAGTTTTTCGAGGAAGCCATCAAGGCCGCGACAGCACGCGACAACGCACCTCTCGAGGCATACATCCGTGGCGTGCGCGCGATCGCGCTGATCGATCTGGGCCGCATTCCGGAGGCCATCGCGGAAGCCGAGAGCGTGCACTACGGGCCGTACCCGCGCGGCATGGCGCGCTTCAACGAGTGCATCGCTCTGGCACGCGCACGCATTCGCACCGGCATACCTGAGGACGGCGTGCTGGACGATCTGCGCGTCATGCGTACATCACAGCGGGATCTCATGCGACGCGCACCGATTGCGGTGGTGGATGCAGAAGCGCTCTGGCTCGGACTGCCGCGACCCGGCGCGCTCGAACGACTGCGCGCCACCTTCGACGTCGCCGTCCGCTCTCAAGGTCAGAAGTGGCTGCTCGCCGACACGGCACTGTGGCTGACCATTCTCGGCGAGCCGTTCGTCATTCCCGCGGAGCAGATGAGCCGACTCCAACCGGCGTTTCGCGCACACATCGCCGCCGCGTGGAGCGAAGCGGCGGCGGCGTGGTGTGAAATGGGCTGCCCGTACGAGCAAGCCATCGCGCTATCGATGGGCGATGAGGCGGCACAACGCGAAGCGCTGGCGATCTTCGATAATCTTGGCGCCGCGCCCGCCGCCGCTCGTCTGCGCCGCGAGATGCGTGCGCGCGGGGCGCGCGCCGTCCCTCGCGGACCCACCGCGCCGACCCGCGCGAGCCCCGCGGGGCTGACGCGCCGGCAAGCGCAGGTCCTCGCGCTCGTGATCGAGGGGTTGAGCAATGCCGAGATCGCCGCCCGCCTGTGCATTTCACCCAAAACGAGCGAGCATCACGTCGCGGCGATCATGGCTCGCCTCGGCGCGCACTCGCGCCAAGAGGCCGCCGAAGCGGCGCGCAACCGCGGGCTGATCCCGAGGAAAACGTAATCGGCCGGCAAAACCGGACACCCCCCCAACAAAGATAGGGGTGCATGCCCGAAAGATGGGTAGCGCCCCCCGATGCGCTCACCGCTTCACAGTGACATCGTGCTCCCGTACTTCTCAAACCAGGGAGCAGCCATGTCACGGCTCGTCATCTTTCTCTACGGCATTCTCAGCTACGTCGTTTTTCTCGGCGTATTCGTCTATGCGATCGGGTTCATCGGCGGATTCTTCACGCCCACGACACTCGACGGCATGCCCACTCGCCCGCTCTGGGAGGCGTTGGCGATCGACCTTGGTCTGCTCGCAGCGTTTGCTATTCAGCACAGCGGCATGGCACGACCAGCGTTCAAGCGTTGGTGGACCCGCATCGTCCCCGAAGCGGCCGAGCGCAGCACGTATGTGCTGTTGAGCTCGCTGGCTCTCGTCGCGCTGTTCGTTCTCTGGGAGCCGATCGGCGGCGTGATCTGGACCGTGCCCGAGGGGCTCGCGCGCAACGCGGTCATCGGGCTCTATCTGTTCGGGTGGCTGCTGCTGCTCTACACGACGTTCCTCATCGATCACTTCGATCTGTTCGGACTGGCGCAGGTCTGGCGGCACGTGCGCGGCCAGAGCTATCGCGCGCCGCAGTTCCGCACGCCGAGCCTGTATCGCGTCGTGCGCCATCCGCTGTACATCGGCTGGATCACCATCTTTTGGGCGGCGCCGGTCATGACCGTGGCGCACTTGGTGTTCGCCATCATGACGACGGCCTACATCCTCATCGCCATTCAGCTCGAAGAGCGCGATCTCGTCGACGCGTTCGGCAGTGACTACGTCGCGTATCGCCGCCGCACCCCGATGCTCATGCCCAGGCTGTGGCCCGGACGCTCGGCCGCTGGCGTCGTTCCCGCGGCGCAGGTTTCCAGGAAGAATGCGGCGGCCGGCAATCGATGAGGATGTGGACATGAGCGCGATGCTTCAGCCGCCCGACGCCGATGCGGCCGCACTGCCGCCACATCGGCCCGTGTTCGCCCGCGCCATCGAGCACGCGAGCGAGTTTCGCGACCGTATCGCCGACCGCCCACCGCGGCCGACGATCGCGGCGGGTGACCTCCACGCGTTGTTCGATGGACCGACGCCGGAAGTCGGCGAAGATCCCGTCGCCGTCATCGATGCGCTGAACACAGCGGCCGACCCCGGACTCGCGGGCTCCACGGGCCCGAGATTTTTCGGCTGGGTCATCGGCGCGTCACACCCCGTGGGTGTCGCGGCGGATATCTTGACGAGCGCATGGGGCCAGAACGCCGGGCTCTACGCGTGTTCGCCCGCGGCCGCCATGGCCGAAAAAGTCGCCGCGCGCTGGCTACTCGATGTGTTGCGCCTCCCGCGTGAATGCTCGGTCGGCTTCGTGACGGGCGCGACGATGGCGATCTTCGTCTCGCTCGCCGCGGCCCGTAACGCGGTGCTCGCGCGCGTCGGTTGGGATGTAGAAGCCGACGGGCTCGTCGGCGCGCCGCGCGTGCGCGTGATCATGGGCGAGGATGCGCACGTGACGGTGTTGTCGGCGCTGCGCTATCTCGGCTTCGGATCGCGACCCGTGCGTATCCGCACGGATGCCGAGGGACGCATGGACGCGAACGCGCTCGGCGCCGCACTCGCCGCAGGCACCGGACCCGTCATCGTCATTGCGCAGGCCGGACAGATCAACACGGGCGCTTTCGATCCCATGCCCGCGATCGCGCGCCTGTGCCGGCAACACGGCGCGTGGTTGCATGTCGACGGCGCCTTCGGACTTTGGGCGCGCGCGGTGCCGGAGCTCAGTGATCTGACCGTCGGAGTCGATGAAGCCGACTCGTGGTCCATTGACGGACACAAGTGGCTACAGCTTCCGTACGACAGCGGATTCGCTGTCGTGCGCGACGTCGATGCGCATCGGCGCGCGATGTGGACCACCGCGAGCTATCTGCCTCCCGCCAACGACGCGGAGTACGACCCCGGACACTTCGTGCCGGAGCTATCGCGTCGCGCGCGCGGATTCGCGGTTTGGGCACAGATGCGTGCGCTCGGCCGGCAAGGCATCGCGTCGCTGGTGCGCCGACATCGTGCGATGGCCCGACATCTTGCGATCCGTCTCGCATGTGAAACCGGTGTCCACGTGCTCAACACCGTGCATCTGAATCAGGTCATCGTCAGCTTCGGCGAGGGGACGCCCGAACGTCGTAACGCTCTTACCCGCGCGACCATCGCGCGCTTGCAGTCGGACAACATCTGTCTTGCAAGCGGCGCGGAGTGGCGCGGCTCTTGGGTGCTGCGCCTCTCATTGATCTCAGGCCCGCTCACGGAGAGCGACGTGGACCGCCTCGCCGTAGCGATTCTCTCGGCGTGGCGGCACGTCCAACGGGACAGAGCTTCGGCCGCTCAGTAGAACACCAGACGCGCCGCGGAAACCGGCTCAGCTCTCTTGCGCCACCAATTGCCGGTTGATCAGGAGCGCGATCAGCGTGCACACCGCGCCGGAGAGCAGATACGCCCCCGCGAATATCAAGCCGAACTTCGCGGACAGCACGAGCGCCACGAGCGGCGCAAATCCCGCCCCGAACAGCCACGCCATGTCCGACGTGAGCGCGGAGGCCGTGTAGCGATACTGCAGAGGGAAGCTGCCGGCCACCGCACCGGACGACTGCCCGAACGACAATCCGAGCAGCACGAATCCCGCGATCATGAAGGTCCATTCGCCCGCGGTACCTGCGTTCAGCAACTGCGGCGCAAAGCCGCTGAACGCGGCGATGATGCCCGCCATCGTGGCAAGCAGCATGCGTCGGCCGATCCGATCCGCAATCAAGCCGGACGCGACGATCGCGGCGACACCAAACGCCGCACCGATGGTTTGGATGATGAGGAACCGCGTGGGCGTCTCCGGCGTGAACAGCAGCACCCACGACAGCGGGAACACCGTGACGATGTGAAACAGCGCGAAGCTCGCGAGCGGCGCAAACGCGCCGATGACGATGTTGCGGCCACTCGCGCGCACCGTCTCGGTGATTGCCGCCGGTTCGAGGTCATGCGTCTCGAAGCGCTTCGCATACTCCGGCGTCACGACGATACGCAGCCGCGCGAACAACGCGACGACGTTGATGGCGAACGCGACGAAGAACGGATAGCGCCAACCCCATTCGAGGAAGTCGCCGTCCGAGAGATGTGAGAGGAAGTACGCGAACAGACCGCTCGCAACCATGAGGCCGAGGGGCGCACCGAGCTGCGGCACCATCGCATACCAGCCCCGGCGACCACGCGGCGCATTCAACGCGAGCAGCGACGCGAGTCCGTCCCATGTTCCGCCGAGCGCCACGCCCTGCCCGATGCGCAGCAGCGCGAGCAACCATACCGCCGCCATGCCGACGTCCGCATAGCTCGGCAGAAACGCCATCGACATCGTCGAGCCGCCGAGGAGGAAGAGCGCGATGGTCAACTTGGCGCCGCGGCCGTGCGCGCGGTCGATGCTCGTGAAGATGACCGTGCCGATCGGACGCGCGACGAATGCCAGCGCGAACAGGCCGAACGAGTACAGCGTTCCCGTCAGCGCATCGACGAATGGAAAGACCAGCTTCGGAAAGACGATGACCGACGCGATCGCGTAAACGAAGAAGTCGAAGAACTCGGACGTGCGTCCGACGATCACACCGACCGCGATCTCGGCCGGCTTCAACGCGCCGTGATGATCGTGAAGGCGACGCGCATCGCGCTCGAGCGACGACGCCGCCGCACCGACGTGAGTCGGATTCACTTGAAATCCCTCCTCATGGGCCGTCTTTGTAACGCAGTCACCGGTCCGCGCACATTGGGCAAATTGTCCAATGTTGCCCCGGCCAGTGGGCCGCTACCGTTGCGGCCCCATGAGATCGGCCCGCAGCATTCGTCGTGTGCGCCACTACGCGCTTTTGCCGCTTTTTCTAGCGCTTTGCGCCTGCAACAGCGTAGTGCTCGATCCCGCCGGCGACGTTGCGCGCCAGCAGCGAGACCTGTTGATCCATTCAACCGTGCTCATGCTGTTCATCATCGTTCCTGTGATGGCGCTCACAGTTCTGTTTGCGTGGCGCTATCGGCACGCCAACAAGAAGGCGCGCTATGAGCCCGATTGGCACCACTCCACACGCCTCGAGCTCGTGATCTGGGCTGCACCGCTCTTGATCATCATCTGCCTCGGCGCACTCACTTGGCTCGGCACGCACCTGCTCGATCCCTATCGACCGCTCGACCGCATCGCACCCGGCAAGCCCGTGCCGCACGAGACGCGGCCCCTCGAAGTGAACGTGATCGCGCTCGATTGGAAGTGGCTGTTCATCTATCCCGAGTACGGACTGGCTACGGTGAATGAGCTCGCCGTGCCGGTGAACCGGCCGATCTCGATGCGCATCACCGCCTCGTCGGTGATGAACTCGTTGTACATCCCGCATCTTGCAGGCCAGGTCTATGCGATGGCGGGGATGGAGACACGCCTGCACGGGGTGCTGAACGAGCCCGGCGTATCGCAGGGCTTCTCCGCCAACTACAGCGGCGCAGGCTTCTCCGGCATGCGCTTCACGTTCCGCGGACTGAGCGATGCGGAGTTCGCGCAGTGGGTACAGAACGCGCACGACGGTGAGCTCACGCGCGAACGCTATCTCGAGCTCGCGAAGCCGAGCGAGAACGAACCCGTCCGCCATTTCACGCGCGTCGACTCCACGCTCTATCAAGCGGTGCTCAACCGCTGCGTCGAGCCGGGCACGATGTGCATGGACCACATGATGGCGCACGAAACGATGGGGCACGGCACGAAATGAGCACGGTGTTCGGCAAACTGAGCTTCGATGCTCTGCCCTTCCACGAGCCGATCCTCGTCGCCACGTTCGTCGCCGTGGCGATCGGCGGCCTCGCGGTGTTCGCAGCGGTCACGCGCTACAGGCTGTGGGGCTATCTCTGGCGCGAGTGGTTCACGAGCATCGATCACAAGAAGATCGGCATCATGTACACGGTGCTCGGCCTCGTGATGCTGCTGCGAGGCTTCGCGGACGCCATCATGATGCGCCTTCAGCAGGCGATGGCGTTCAACGGCTCGGAAGGCTATCTACCCGCGCATCACTACGACCAGGTCTTCACGGCCCACGGCGTGATCATGATCTTCTTCGTAGCCATGCCGCTGGTCACGGGACTCATGAACTACGTGGTGCCGCTGCAGATCGGCGCGCGCGACGTCGCATTCCCGTTCCTCAACAATTTCAGCCTCTGGATGACCGTGTCCGGCGCGCTGCTCGTGATGACGTCGCTTTTCGTCGGCGAGTTCGCGCGCACGGGGTGGCTCGCTTATCCGCCGCTCTCCGAGCTGCAATTCAGTCCGGATGTCGGCGTGGATTACTACATCTGGTCCTTGCAGATCGCCGGTGTGGGCACGTTGTTGTCCGGCGTGAACCTACTCGCAACCATCATCAAGATGCGCGCGCCCGGCATGACGCTCATGAAAATGCCGGTGTTCACGTGGACCGCGCTGTGCACGAACGTGCTCATCGTCGCGTCGTTCCCTGTGCTGACAGCGGTGCTCGCGCTGCTGTCGCTCGATCGCTATGTCGGCACGAACTTCTTCACGAACGAACTCGGCGGCAACCCGATGATGTACGTGAACCTGATCTGGATCTGGGGTCACCCGGAGGTGTACATCCTCATCCTGCCGGCGTTCGGCATCTTCTCGGAAGTGGCGTCGACGTTCTCCGGCAAGCGTCTGTTCGGCTACAGCTCCATGGTCTATGCCACGGTCGTCATCACGATCCTTTCGTACCTCGTGTGGCTGCATCACTTCTTCACGATGGGCTCGGGCGCGAGCGTGAACTCGTTCTTCGGCATCACGACGATGATCATCTCGATTCCGACGGGCGCGAAGATCTTCAACTGGCTGTTCACGATGTATCGCGGCCGCATCCGCTTCGAGCTGCCGATGATGTGGACCGTGGCCTTCATGCTCACGTTCGTCATCGGCGGCATGACGGGCGTGCTGCTCGCCGTGCCGCCCGCGGACTTCGTTCTGCACAACAGCCTGTTCCTCGTCGCGCACTTTCACAACGTCATCATCGGCGGCGTGCTGTTCGGGCTCTTCGCCGGCATCAACTACTGGTTCCCGAAGGCGTTCGGCTTCCGCCTCGATCCGTTCTGGGGGAAGGTGTCGTTCTGGTTCTGGGTCGTCGGCTTTTGGTTCGCATTCGCGCCGCTGTACGTGCTCGGGCTCATGGGCGTGACTCGCCGGCTGCGCTATTTCGACGATCCCTCGCTGCAAATCTGGTTCGTCATCGCAGCGTTCGGCGCAGTGCTGATCGCGCTCGGCATCGGCGCGTTCCTCGTGCAGGTGTACGTGACCATTCGCCGGCGCAAGGCTCTGGCGGACCCGACCGGCGATCCGTGGGAAGGACGCACGCTCGAGTGGTCCACGTCCTCGCCGCCGCCGGAGTACAACTTCGCGTTCACGCCCATCATTCACGATAGCGATGCGTGGTGGGACATGAAGCAGCGCGGCTATCGGCGCCCGACCTCGGGCTTCAAGCCCATCTTGATGCCGCGGAATACGGGCGCGGGCTTCATTCTCGCCGCCCTCAGCACGGTGCTGGGCTTCGCCCTGATCTGGCACATCTGGTGGCTGGCTGCATCGAGCGTCGTTGCGCTGCTCGTCGTCGCGATCCACCACACCTTCAACTATGAGCGGGAATTCCGCATTTCCGCGGAGCACGTCCGGACTGTCGAGGCCGCACGATGACGCGCATGCTGACGGCCGCTGAAGTCGAAGCGGTCGCGTTCCACGATCTGCATGAGCACGAGCACGCTGCCGGCGGCAGCACGATGCTCGGGTTCTGGATCTATCTGATGAGCGATTGCCTCATCTTCGCCGTGCTGTTCGCGATGTACGGCGTGCTGGGCGCGAGCTACGCGGGTGGGCCGACGCCGAAGGAGCTCTTCGACCTGAACCTCGTGGCCGTGAACACGTCGATGCTGCTGCTCTCGTCGATCACGTACGGGTTCGCGATGCTCGAAGCGCGGCGCCACCGCGTAGCCGCGGCACAAGTTTGGCTGGCTATCACCGGGCTCTTCGGACTGGCGTTCCTCGGCATCGAGCTGTTCGAGTTCCATCACTTGATTCTCGAAGGCGCCGGGCCGCAGCGGAGCGCCTTCCTGTCCTCGTTCTTCGCGCTCGTCGGCACGCACGGGCTGCATGTGAGTGTCGGCATCATCTGGCTCGCGACGTTGATGGTTCAAGTCGGCAAGCACGGTGTGGTGCCGGCGAACTACCGACGTCTCAATTGCCTGAGCCTGTTCTGGCACTTCCTGGATGTCGTCTGGATCGGCGTCTTCACAATCGTTTATTTATTGAGCACTTTGCGATGAGCACGATTGATCATGCCTTGGCCCACGAAGCCCCGCACGGGACGCTGCGCGAGTACCTGATCGGCTTCGGCCTCTCGGTCGTCCTGACCGCGATCCCGTTCTGGCTGGTGATGAGCGGCGCGCTCGCGAGCAAGCAGGCGACCGGGTTCATCATCATGGGATTCGCCGTCGTGCAGATCGTCGTGCACATGATCTACTTCCTGCACATGAACGCGAAGTCCGACGAGGGCTGGACGATGGTGGCGCTCGTCTTCACGCTGATCCTCGTGGTGATCGCGCTCGCGGGGTCGCTGTGGATCATGCATCATCTCAACACCAACATGATGCCGGGGATGATGCAGGTGCCGTGAGGCGGATCGTTTTCATCGTGCTTGCGGCTCTCGGCACGCTGGCACTGATCGCGCTGGGCGTGTGGCAGCTCGAGCGACGCGAGTGGAAGCTCGCGCTCATCGACCGAGTCGAGCAACGCGTGCACGGGGCGCCGGTCCCTGCGCCGGGGCCGGATGCGTGGGCTGCGCTGAATAGAGAGAATTCCGAGTATCTGCACGTCACGGTGACCGGCCGCTTCCTCGATGACCGCGAAACGCGCGTGCGCGCAGTCACCGCTCTTGGCGGCGGGTTCTGGGTGATGGCACCGCTACGAACCGCCACGGGATTCATCGTGCTCGTGAATCGCGGATTCGTGGCTCCCGAGAAGCGCGATCCGGCATCGAGGCCGGATGCGGATTCGAGAGTCACGATCACCGGCCTCCTGCGCATCACCGAGCCGCAAGGCGCTTTCCTCCGCAGGAACGCCCCGCGTGAGAACCGGTGGTATTCTCGCGACGTGAATGCAATCGGGCAGTCTCAGGGGCTCACTCGCATGGCGCCCTATTTCATCGATGCGGACGCCGCTCCGCGAGCGCACGGCGCGCCTGTCGGCGGACTCACGGTGATTGCTTTCCACAACAACCACCTCGTCTACGCGATCACCTGGTTCACGCTCGCTCTACTGATGGCCGGGTTGGGCGTGCGGATCGCGCGCCATGCCTGAGGCGAATCAAGACACCACCAACCGCAAGAACATGCTGCTGCTGATCCAGCTTCGCTGGATCGCGGTCGTCGGGCAGATCGTCACGATCGCCGTTGCGCAGCTGCTGCTCGGCATCGATCTCCCCGTGAGCAGTATGGCGCTCGTCCTCACCGCGCTCGTACTGTTGAACGCCGTGAACTACCTGTGGCTGCGCGGGCGCGCCGAGGTCAGCAATCGCGCGCTGCTCCTCGCATTGATGCTCGACGTGATCGCGCTGACGGTGCAGCTCTATCTGAGCGGCGGCGCTTCGAATCCGTTCACCGGTCTGTACCTCCTGCAAGTGACGCTCGCGGCCGTGCTGCTCGACGTCGCGTTTGCCTGGACCACCGTGGTCGTCGCGACGATCGGCTTTTTGTTCCTCACGCAATTCAATGCGCCGCTGGTGCTGCCGCGAGCCGGTGCGCCGGACCTCTTCACGCTGCACATCATCGGCACGCTCGTGTGCTTCGTGCTCGACGCTGCCTTGCTCGTGTTCTTTCTAATTCGGATCACGGGCAATCTGCGCAGTCGCGATGCGCGCTTGGCCGCCTTGAAGCACCAGGCCGCCGAGGAGGACTTGATCGTCCGCATGGGTCTGCTCGCGTCGGGCGCCGCGCACGAGTTGGGCACACCGCTCGCATCCGTTGCGGTGATTCTCGGTGATTGGCGGCGCATGCCCGAGGTGCGCCGGAACGCCGAGCTCTCGGCGGACATCGACGAGATGCAGGCGGCGATCGAGCGTTGCAAAGCCATCGTGACCGGCATCTTGAAGTCGGCGGGCGAAGCTCGCGGGGATGCTCCGTCGGTCACCACGGTGAACACGTTCTTAGCGGACATCGTGAAGGAATGGCAGACCGCCGTGCCCGGCGCGACGCTGCGCTATCGGAACACGCTCGCCGAAGACGTGCCGATCATCGCCGACTCCACGTTGAAGCAAATCGTCTTCAACCTGCTCGATAACGCGTACGAAGCCTCGCCGCAGTGGATTCAATTGACAGCCGCGCGCGAGGGCGAGACGCTCTCACTCGAAGTGCGGGACACCGGCGCGGGCTTTCCGCCGGAAATGCTGGAGCACCTGGGAACTCCATACCAATCCACCAAGGGCCGCGGCGGCGGTCTGGGCCTGTTTCTCGTCGTGAATGTCGTTCGCAAACTCGGTGGCTCGGTGACGGCGCGCAATCTCGCCGACCGGGGCGCTGCTGTGTCGTTGAGCCTGCCGCTTCAGGCGCTCAGCGTCGGGACGCTGCGCCATGCCGGATGAGCGACTGCTCGTCATCGTCGAAGACGACGCGAGCTTCTCGCGCACGCTCAAGCGGTCGTTCGAGCGGCGGGGATACCAAGTGATCACTGCTGCGAATCACGATGAATTGGTCGAGCTGCTGAAGACGCACTCGCCCGGGTATGCGGTGGTGGATCTCAAGCTCGCGGGTGTGTCGGGGCTCGCGTGCGTGGCGACGCTCCACGCGCACAAGGAGTCGATGCTCATCGTCGTGCTCACCGGGTTTGCGAGCATTGCGACGGCGGTCGAGGCCATCAAGCTGGGCGCGTGCCACTACCTCGCAAAGCCTTCCAATACGGACGACATCGAGCGCGCGTTCAGTAAGGCGGAAGGCAATGCGGATGTGTCCGTCACCGAGCGACCCAGCTCGATCAAGACGCTCGAGTGGGAGCGCATTCACGAGACGCTCGCCGAGACCGGCTTCAATATCTCCGAGGCGGCGCGGCGGTTGGGAATGCACCGGCGCACGCTCGCGCGAAAGCTGGAAAAGCGACGGGTGAAGTGAGCCGCATGCTGTGCGGCGCTCGCGTCAGAACGCCGCGGTGTAGGTGCGCGTGATCTTGATCTTCGGAATCCGCTGGCCGCTGGCCGTGGTGACGTAGGTCAGCGTCTTGCCGTCTTTCGAAAGCTCGTAACGGTCCGTGCGCTTGAGCGCCTTGCCGCGCTCGGTCTCGACGACCCACGCCCGCCCATCCCAACCACAATTGCGCTCGGCGGCGCCCGCGCTGTCGGAGATCGCAACCTTCACGCCCGCCGCACATTCGACGCTGTTCTGTTCGGCGGAAATTTTCAGCGTGTGCTCCGTCGTCGAAAAATCGAGCGTCGCGGGATTCGCCGCGAGGTCCTTCAACAATTGGCTGCGCGGCGCGGCGTGATCGGTCCCCGAGTTGCCGCTCGAGTCATCGGAGGAGCTGCTCGAATCGCCGCCCCGATGCTGGCCGCCGCCGCGCCCCCATCCCCCGCCGCCGCCGCCGGGAAATCCGCCACCGCCGCCGGGAAACCCGCCGCCGCCATATCCGCCGCGTCCGCGGCGCATGCCACTGCCGGAATCGCCGGCCGACTTCTCCGCTTCCGCCCGCGCCTGCGCGAGCACGGCATCGGGATCGTCGCTGCGATAGGGATCGAGACGCCAGACTCCGGCGAGCACGACACCCTTCGGCGCCTTCTCCTTCAGGCTCGCCATGGCGAGGGTGGCCATGAGGCTCGCGCTGCAGGCCAGTAACCAGGTCGCGGCATTCGTTGTCTTGGCGCTCGGCATGTGTGCTCCCCGTTTGGTGTAGCTCACGACTGCCGAGCATGCGCGAATGTTCCGTGAGGGGCACGTGCCCGATCCGCCGCGTTCAACGATTCGCAACAATTCAGTTGGGCTTTGCAGCACGACGCCGCGCGCGATTCAATTCACATATCCCACCATCGATCGCAATGCGATGCGCGCGCGCTGCCCTATAGCCCGCCGCGCAGTTTCAAGGAGTCTCGAAGGGAGTCAGCGATGAGCGGGACGTACAACCCTTGGCTCGTGGGGCTTTCCGCGCCTGTGGTTTGGCGGCGGCGCGCTCGCCATGGGCGGCGGCATCTGGGCCCTGCTCGCGCCCGTCGCCAAACCGCTCTAGCGTAGCTCGACAGTCTTGCCGTTCACGGTGATGCGCTCGGCGCGCATCTCGTTCTGATCCGTCTTGTGCTCGTAGCCCTCGACGGACGCCTCGGTTCCGACCTTGATGCTCTCGGCCGTGAGACCGCGCGCGCTCATGCGCGAGGGCGGCGCGAGCACGACGACCCACGTTTTGTCCGCAGTCTTCAGGCGAATCGACGCGTGCGGGTTCGCGTAACTCGATTGCTCGATGGTGCCGCTGACCTTCTGCGCTTCGGTTTCATAGCCGCTCCAGCCGTGATGGGCGAGCGCCGATGCCGACAACCCGAGAAGAAAGGCCGCAGCGGTACCGATCAATGCATCGCGAGTCATGGTGACCTCCCGTTGTCACAGCGACGGATGGTACACCCTCATGGATCATCCAACGAGCAGCAAGCGTTTCACGAAGGTCCGCTCCTCTTAGCGTCAATGCCAGGACCGCTGCGAGGGCGACGTCCAAGTCAAAGTAAGGAACCGAATGAGTGCGTTGGACTTGATTCAATGGCCGGCGATGGTCGTCACCCTCACGGCGGCGTGGTTCGTCGCTTCGCGGAGCACGACACGCAGACGTGTTGGCTTCTGGGTTTTCCTATTGAGCAATGCGCTGTGGGTCACCTGGGGCTTGCATGCGCACGCGTATGCCCTCGTCACTCTGCAGTTCTGCTTGGCGGCGATGAACATCCGCGGCGAACGCAAGAACGCTTCATGAGCGGAAGAGCGTAAGGTTCTCGAGATTCGAATTGGCTTCGCTGCACGAGCCCACGCGGCGGCGCGCTGCTCAGGCGGACTTACGCGCCTCTTCCACTGCCGTCAGCGGTAAGCGCAGGGCGAATCGCGCACCCTGGCCGGCTCCATCGCTGTGCCCGCCGAGATGACCGCCGAGCTCTTGCGCCAGAATCGCGCTCGAATGCAGCCCGAACCCGTGGCCGTCCTTCTTGGTCGTGAAGCCGAACTCGAAGAGGCGCCCCAACGCATCCGCAGTGATGCCGACGCCGGTGTCCTGCACTTCGATGACGAACCAGCCCGCGGCGCGTGCGTGAACGCGCAGGATCAACACGCGCGAGCCATCGGCGCAGTCCTTGAGCGCTTGGCGTGCATTGGCAAGCAGGTTGCCGAGGATCTGAATCAGCTTGTGCCGGTCCAGCGTGACCGTCGGCACGGGCTCGTACTCGCGGCGAATGGTGATATCCGTCGTCATCGCAAAGTGAACCGCGACGGCGCTGTCGATGAGCTCGGCAACGTCCACCGATTCGGTGACGCCACCACGGCGCGCATGCGCCTGCTGAGCCGCGACGATCGTGCGGATGTGGCCCACGTGCGCGGCGATCGCTTCCGCCTCCGCGAGCAGCGCCGCCTTCTCTGCAAGCAGCTTCTCGCCGAGTTGCGCGAGATACGTGGGTGTCCCGCGACCGCGCGCGTCGGTCTCCATGAAACGCCCGACGCTCTCGCCTTGGCTCGTCAGCAACTCCGCAACTTTCTGCACGTTTCCCACGCGCGAATCGCGCAGCTTCGTTTGCAGCAGCGAGGCCGACACGCCCAGGCTCGTGAGCACGTTGCCCACGCTATGCAGAACGCCTGTAGCCACCTCAGCCATTCCGGCATCACGCGAGGCGTCGCGCAGCTGCGATTGCAACTCCTGCCGGCGCTGCTCCTGCAGCACGTCATCCGTGATATCCCAAGAAACGCCGAGAATTCTCACGGGCTTCTTCTGCTCGTCGCAGAAGATGCGCGCATGCGCCTCGAGATGGATCGCCGCGCCGGCCGGTGTGACCACGCGAAACCGATAACTGCAAACATCCTTGCCTTCGGCCACTGCTGCACGCACCGCATCGAACATCGCGCGCATCGCGTCCGGGTGAGCATGCGTATCGATGCCCGCCGCTTTCAGCGATTCGATCTCGTTCTCCGTCCACAGCGTCGTGTGTGTCTCGAGATCGAGCTCCCATGACGAAATGCCCGCTGCACGCGTCGCGAGCGCCAGCAGATTCTTGCCGTGCTGGAGAGCGGCGTTGACTTGCTCGAGCCGCTGCGCGTCGCGCTTGATCCGCGACCCCAGATGCGCGTCGTACACCGCCGTGATGAGCGTGATCGCGAGCACGCCCAGCGCAACGAGGCCGATGGTCAATGCCAACCAGCCGTTGTCGAACGCCGCGCCACCCAGACAGTACGCGCCAACGCCGAACTTTGCGGCCGCCATTGCCGTGTAGTGCATCCCGCTGATCGCGAGACCCATGATCACTGCCGCGCCGACGCGCGCCAGCGCGATGTGACGCGACTGGCCGCTGCGCAGTTTGAAAGCGAGCCACAGCGCCGCGAACGACGCCGTCACGGCAATGCCGATCGACGCCGCGACGAGCCACGGTGCGTACCGGATCATCGGCACGATCGTGATCGCGGCCATGCCCGAGTAGTGCATGGCGCTGATGCCGGCGCCCATGAAGAGAGCGCCCAGCACGAGGTGCTTGAGATCCAGTTTCTTGCGGCTCGCGATGGCGAGCGCGAAGCCGGACGTCACGATCGCAATGGCCAGCGAGGCGAGCGTGGTCGCAATTCCATAACGCAGCGGGATCGGCAGCTGAAAGGCGAGCATGCCGATGAAATGCATCGACCAAATGCCGGTGCCCATCGCGACGGCGCCGCCGAGCAGCCACAGTCGCGCGCCCATTCCCTCCGCATTCGCGACGCGTGCGGCAAGTTTGAGCGCGGTGTAGGCGACCACCATCGCCACGACGATGGAGAGCCCGACCAGCCAGGAGCTGTATGTTGCTTGCATTCCGATTCCAGTGACGCGTGTCACAAAACAAGCTGCACTGCGAACGATACAACGCATCGCATCGTACGGACGCCAACTACTTCCCGATATCGCAAGCTCGCATGCCTTAGGGTTGCAGCCCGCGGCCACACCCTGAGTCGCCGCCGAGAATTTGCCGAATGTCCGAGAACGCGCCGCCGCTCGCAAATCACCGCGTCCTGGTGATCGACGACAATCCCGAAATTCACAAGGATTTTGACAAAATCCTTGCGGGCGACTCCGAATCCACCGAAGCGCTCGACGCCGCCGAAAAAGTGTTGTTCGGCGAGAGTCCTACCGCGCCGACGCTGGCGAAATTCGAATTGCAGTTCGCTCTGCAGGGTGCGCAGGGTGTGCAGCTCGCGCGCAATGCCATTGGGTGTGGCCGGCCGTTCGCGGTGGCGTTCGTCGACATGCGCATGCCGCCCGGATGGGACGGCCTCGAAACCATCGAGCGGCTCTGGGCCGTCGACCCCGACGTGCAGGTGGTGATCTGTTCCGCGCATTCGGACTATGAGTGGGGCGACTTCGTCGAGCGCCTCGGCTGGTGCGACAAGCTCCTCGTGCTGAAAAAGCCGTTCGAGCCGATCGAAGTCATGCAGTCTGCGAGCGCGCTCTGCCGCAAGTGGCAGCACGAGCAGTTCGTGCGCCGGCACGTCGAGTCGCTGGAGCAGGTGGTCACCGCGCGCACCGAGGGTCTCGAAGCGGCGAACCGGCAGCTGCGCCACCTGGCCACGCACGACGCGCTCACGGGCCTGCCCAATCGTGTGCTGCTCGACGATCGCCTCGCGCAGGCGATCGTGCATGCCGAGCGTGACGGCCAGCAACTCGCCGTGCTCATGCTCGACCTGGATCGCTTCAAGAACGTGAACGACTCGCTCGGTCACCGCGCGGGCGATGAGCTGCTCTGCGAAGTGGGGCGGCGCCTGTCGGGTCTCGTGCGGAACATCGATACGGTCGCGCGCCTGGGCGGCGACGAATTCGTCGTGCTGCTCAGTCCCTCGCGCGGCCGTGAGGACGCGGAGCAAGTGGGCCTGCGCGCAATCGAGGTGTTACGAACGCCGATGACGATTGCGGGCATGGATCTCTACATCTCGCCGAGCATCGGCATCGCGTTCTATCCGCAAGACGCTACGACGTCCGAGACGCTGCTCGCGCACGCCGATGCAGCAATGTACTGCGCGAAGCAACGTGGGCACCAGCGGCCACTGTTCTTCGAGCCTGGCATGCATGCAATCACGCGCGATCGCGTGCGCCTCGAGAACGATCTACGCCAGGCAGTCGCGCTGAAGCAGTTCGAGTTGCACTACCAACCCAAGGTCGATGCGGCGACCGGCAAGGTACACAGTGCCGAAGCGCTGATTCGGTGGCAGCACCCCGAGCGAGGTCGCTTGCCGCCCGATGATTTCATTCCGCTGGCCGAGGAGTGCGGGCTCATCGGCGCCATCGGTGAATGGGTCGTGCGCGAAGCGTGCCGGCAGTGCAAGGCGTGGCAGGCCGATGGCTTGCCGCCGATGCGTGTCGCGGTGAACGTCGCGGCCACGCAGTTCAGACACGGCAACCTGCTGGACATCGTGCAACGCGCGCTCGACGACGCCGGTCTGCAGCCCCATCTACTGGAGCTCGAGCTCACCGAGAGCGCGGTGATGACGAATCCGGAAGACTCCGTGGCCATCCTCGAGAGCTTGAGCCGCATGGGCGTGCTCGTCTCGGTGGACGACTTCGGCACGGGCTATTCCAGCATGAGCTATCTGCGGCGCTTCCCGATCGACAAGCTGAAGATCGATCGCGGCTTCATCCGCGAAGTGATGACGCGCCCGGAGGATGCATCCATCGTACGCGCCATCATTTCGCTCGCTCACAGCTTGCGGCTCAAGGTCGTGGCGGAAGGCGTGGAGACCTTGGAACAGCTCGGATTTCTGCGCTCGATGGGCTGTGATCAATATCAGGGCTATCACTTCAGTCCGCCGTTACCGCCGGCCGCCTTTCGCGATCTGATGCTGGAGCATCTCTCCGGTGCAGAACCCTTCAGCGAAGATGACGCGATACGCACCCATAGCAAGCTCGCTGCCTATCGCGCGTGAAGGTTAGGCGTACGTCGCGGGCGAAACGCCGAAGCATTGCTCGAATGCCGTACTTAGACAGGTTCTCGATTGCCGCGAGATCGTCGGCATGGCACGCCAGCACAGCCGGACGACGCACGCGGCGAACGTGATTCGCAGTGGGTTTGTCACATAGACTCCTCGGGAAGCCGCGCCGATTCGCCCGGCAGCTCATCAGAGGGGAAACATGGACGAGCATCAGGTACCCGCCTCACACGCGTTGACCCGGCGCGAGGCATTTGCGGCCTTGGGCGCCATGGCTGCAACCGTCGCCATCCAGAACGACTCTCAGGCGCAAACTGCAAGCTCGCGCGGTCCCGCGACGCTGCTCTATCCGCGCGACAGCGCGACGCGAACCACGCTCGACCTCTCGGGTCTGTGGCGTTTCAAGCTCGACCCGAATGACGAGGGCGAGCGCGCGGGCTGGCCGAATGGCCTGACGGCGACGCGCGCGATTCCAGTCCCCTGCAGCTGGAACGATCTGTTCGACGAAGCGAAACGCTACACCGGCGCCGCGTGGTATGAGACGGAGCTCCACGTCGATGCAGCCTGGGCCGAGAGAACGCTGATCCTGCGATTCGGCTCGGCCGTGTATCGGGCGAAGGTGTGGCTGAACGGACGTCTGCTCGGTGAGCACGTCGGGGGTCACCTGCCCTTCGCGTTCGATGTCACGGGCTTGGCTCGCGCAGGCGCAGCGAACCGGCTGGTCGTGATGGTCGAAAACAAGCTGACCGTCGATCGGGTGCCGGCCATTCCGGACCCGAAGTCTCGGATGGTGATCAGTCAGTTTCCGCAGACGACGTACGACTTCTTCCCGTATTCCGGTCTGCACCGGCCGGTGCTTCTTGCAGCGATCCCGGCGACACACGTTCACAGCGTGCAAGTGGTGACCGGCCGGTCCGACGCGACGGGCACAGTTGACGTCGAATTTACGGTGAGCGGCGGCTGGTCCGGCCCGGCGCGCGTCGCACTTGCCGGCGGCAATGCGCCGATCGTGAGTGAGGTCGCCGTGCGCGGCGGCCGCGCGAAGGTTCACTTGACCGTGCCGGGCGTCCGGCTCTGGGCGCCGGACGATCCGTTCCTCTACGAGCTTTCGCTGGCGCTCGGCAACGCCGACCGACTCGTCGACGAGTATCGAATGAGAGTCGGCATTCGCACCGTGGAAGTGCGCGGCAGTCAGCTGCTGCTGAACGGCAAGCCCATTTTCCTGCGGGGCTTCGGCAAGCATGAAGATTTCGTACTCCACGGCCGCGGGCTCGATCTCGCCGTCCTGGTGCGCGACTTCGAGCTGCTGAAGTGGATCGGGGCCAACAGCTTTCGCACGTCCCATTACCCATACTCCGAAGAGGCGCTGCAGCTCGCGGACGAGTATGGCTTCCTCGTCATCGACGAGACGCCGGCCGTGAGCCAAGTCTTTTCGGACTCGCAGCAGATCGTGGATACACGCCAGCGTCATCTCGCCGGCGTCATCGACGAGCTGGTCGCGCGCGATCGCAATCACGCTTGCGTGATCATGTGGTCGGTGGCCAATGAACCGATCACCAAGCCTTTTCGGTCGCTCGATGAGACTCCACCGGACGCCGTCGCGAAAGGCACGGCGTTCTTCAAGCCGCTCTTCGAGCAGGTGCGCCGGCTCGATCCGACGCGGCCGGTTGCGCTCGTCAGTGTGCAGAACGGTCCGAACGAATGGGTGGGTCTCGGCGATGTGATCTGCACCAATAGCTACGACGGCTGGTACGCGCTGTCGGGCAACTTGGTGGACGCCGAGAAAGTGCTCGAGAAGGAGCTCACGGCGCTGCGCGAGCGACACGGCGACAAGCCGATCGTCCTGACCGAGTTCGGTGCCGACGCGGTGCCCGGTGGCCATTCGCAGCCCGCCGAGATGTGGAGCGAAGACTTTCAGGCCGAGCTCATCGCCATGTATTTGCGCATGGCCGACAAGCTCCCTTACATCATCGGGACGCATCCGTGGGCATTTGCCGACTTCAAAACGTCCGAGAGCGTCATGCGAGTCGAAGGGCTGAACTTCAAAGGCGTGTTCACGCGCGACCGCCGGCCCAAACGCGCGGCGCACGTGCTGCGCGAGGCCTGGACCGGCCGCAAGATCGAATACACTCCGTAATCCCGCGTCTCGAAAAGAAAGCGCCCCGGAACAACCAATTTCCGGGGCGCAAAGTCGGTCGAGCCTTGAATCGACCGTGTCCACAATGCCGCATGCCCGGTGCTCTGAGGCACGAGGCAGCTCTGCTGTCTCCACTGATCGCGAGGGCGGATTTATCTCACGCGAAGCGACGTCTCTGAAGGGACGTCCACAGATCGGCCAGGGAGCGAGCGTGACCTGGCACTAAGCTGATACAGGTGGCGTTTCGAGCGGGAATGCGCTTACGGCCACACGCCGAGAATCTCGACCTGCCCCATGTACGTGCACAGCAGCACTTCCGCGAACCAGAGCGACAAGCAGATCGGTCTCTCGGCGCGGCCGACCAATTCGTAGCGCGCGCCTTCGCCTTCCGTCAGCGCGTACTCGCCGGGTGTGATCGTTACCATGCGCCCGTCGTCGCTGGTGGTGCGTACCGTCAGCAGAACTCTGGCCTTCCATTGCTTCTTTTCATTGTGCACCGACTAACACTAGCCACCGCAAATTCCGGTGGAGGTGACCCATCTCACAAAGGCTGTAGATGAACCCACAGGCGCGCGCATCCGTGTCGCGCCAGGCTTCCGCTTTCAGCCGAGGATCGGGCGTAGTCCATCGGGCGAACGTCCGATTGAGGCCGCTCACACGCGAGCGGAGGGATCGGGGGATCGAAGCCGTTGTCAATTACACGTGTACGTCGTGACTCGACTAGTGCGGAATGATATTGCCGAGCTCTTTGGTGAGCGCCGCAGTGTCGATCTGCGACAAATCCCAACCGCGCTCGTTGGCGACGTCCTTGAGCGCGTTCTTCACATCGCCCGGGTGTGATTTCACGTAGTCCATCGCCTTCTTGGCCACGTCCGGATGCGACTTCAGATAGTCGACGACTTGCTGCGTCATGCCTGTTGCCATGATTTACCTCCTCGATGCAGGCTTCGCTCCCCCGAGCGAGCTAACAAAGATTCTCGAGGTTGCGCCAAGGCGGCGGACCGTGACATCGGACCTAGGTCATATTTGCGCGGCTCCGCTTGGGCTTGGCTCATACTGATCGCGCGGCGCCCACGCAGGACACGGGTGTGCATCCGATCCCTGAAGCAGGAGTGTCGACCATGCGAGTCCAGCCCGATTCTCCACAACGGACCAACGAGCTCCGCAGCTACTTTCCCGATTGGACTGCCAACTTACCCAAGGCTCCCGAGGAGCTCGAAGCCGATCACAACTCGTACCTCGCCGGCGGGTATGCCGAGGAGTTCGGGTATTTCGCGCAACCTGGCGTCTCGCGCGGCGTGCCCGTGCTCGATGGCGAGCCGCCCGAACAGCATGTGGAGTGGCGCTACGAAGCAGCTGCGATGCATCCGGGCTATCCGATCACACCCTATCCGCTTGCGCTCGATCGTGACCAGGCCGGAAACGACTTCGCGACAACCGTCGGGCGACAGCGAGCAGCGGTATACGACAGATCACCGGAGACCCGCGCGAGCGCGCCATCGCGCGGTGGGTTCATCGCGGTGGCGGACCGCCCGTATGAACGCGAAAGTCATCGCTCTGCGCATCGCGTTGCAGCCGTGGTCACACGCTTGCTTTCGCTGCTCGTCGTGCTCCGGTGGGAATTGCCGCGGCGGCGGGCGAGATTCTGAGCGCAGCGCGCACGGCTCTGTCGCGCGCCCTAGGTCGTCGCCAGCTGATAGCGAGTCGGAAGCTGGCGAATGCGGATACCCGTCGCCGCAAAAATGGCATTACAGAGTGCCGGCGCAATAGGCGGCAAGCCGGGCTCACCGACTCCACCCAGAGGCATCGACCAGTCCGTCTGCGGCACCAGATGTACGCGAATCTCCGGAGGTGCCGCGTCGATCCGCGTGACCTGATACGTGTGGAAGTTGTCTTGCTCCACGCGGCCCTTGGCGAACGTGATCTCACCCAGTGTCGCGAGACTCAAGCCCATGATGACGGCACCCTCGAGCTGCGAGCGAATGCGATCCGGGTTCACCTGCGGACCGCAGTCGAACGCAATGTCCACGCGCGGAATCCTCAACTCCGCGTTGTTGCCGATGGACACCTGAACCACGGCGGCCGTGTAACTCAGAAAGCTGTAGTGCGCGGCGAGACCGCGGCCCTGACCCTGCGGGAGCTTGCTGCCCCAGTTCGCTTCGCGAGTGGCAATTTCCACCACGCGACGCAGACGCCCGGTATCAACCGGGTAGCGCTGCGGCGACTCGCCATGATTCCAGGTGTCCTTCATGCTCGTGGGATCGATCCGGCGCGCCGCGCCGATCAAGTCGAGCAGAAAGTCCCGATGATCGCGGCCCGCGGCCGCGGCCAGCTCCGCCACGAAAGACTGAACGGCGAAGGCGTGCGGCACGTTCGAGACCGAACGGAACCAGCCGATGCGCGTGTGCGCCATCGCTCGCGGGTTCTCCATGCGCATGTTCGGGATGTCGAACGGCACGTTGATCATGCCCATCGCCTGCTCAAACGGAGCCTCATGCCCCGAATCCGGTCCGAAGATCGATGCGATCGTCGGCGCGACGCTTCGGTGCAGCCACGCCGTGACTCTGCCCTGCGCGTCGAGCCCTGCCTGCAGGCGCTCGACGGACACGGTGTGGAAGTAGTCGTGATGCAGATCGTCTTCGCGAGTCCACGTGACCTTCACGGGTTTGCCGTCGACCTGCTGCGAAAGTATCGCCGCCTCGAGCGCGAAATCCGGCTTGGACTTGCGCCCGAATCCGCCACCGAGCAGCGTGACGTTTACCGTCACGCGTTCGAAGGGAATGCCAAGCCGCTTGGCAACGTCTTCGCGCGTGACTTGCGGAGCCTGAGTGGGCGCCCAGACCTCACAGCGACCGTTGACGATGCGTGCGGCCGCCGCCGGCGCCTCCATGGTGGCGTGCGCGATGTGCGGCAAGTAGTACTCCGCTTCCACTTTGCGAGCGGCGCTGGCCAGCGCTGCGTCCACATCGCCCACCGCTCGCGAGACCTCGCCCGGCTGGCGTGCGGCCTGCTGGAGCTGCGTGCGGTACGACTTCGAATCGTAGGTACCATGCGGGCCGTCTTCCCACTCGATCTTGAGCGCCTTGCGTGCCTTGATCGCGATCCAGGTATCCGTCGCAATGACGGCGACACCACTCAAGGGCTGAAACAGCGCCGGCCCCGGAGTGCCCGGGATCTCGACGATCTTCACTACGCCTGGGATGGCGCGCGCTTCGGTGGCATCGAATCGCGCAACCTTGCCGCCGAAGACGGGTGAGCGCGCGATGACCGCGTACAACATGCCGTCGAGGCGCGTGTCGATGCCGTACTGCGCGCGGCCCTCGACGATGTCAGGGCCGTCCAGAAGATGCGCGCCCTTGCCGATGTACCGAAATTGCGTCGGTGATTTCAGTTTGAGCGAGTCGCGTGGCGGCACGGGCAAGCGCGCGGCGGCTTTGGCGAGACTGCCATAGCCGGCTTTGCGGCCGCTCTTGGCGTGAACGACCTCGTGGTTCACCGCCTGAACCTCGCTTACCGGCACACCCCAACTCTTCGCCGCTGCCAGCTCGAGCATGCGCCGCGCGGCCGCGGCGCATCGACGCATGGGATCGAAGAAGTGGCGCGTGCTGCGTGAGCCGTCCGTATCCTGATTGCCGTATTTCTCTTCGTCCGACGGTGCCTGGCGGACGTGCACCTTGCTCCAGTCCGCGTCGAGCTCGTCCGCGACGATGAGCGGCATGCCCGTGCGCACGCCCTGCCCCATCTCGGAACGATGACAGACGACGGTGACGGTTCCGTCCTCGGCGATGGCGATGAACGCCAGCGGGTCATCCCGCCAGCCGTGTGGCATGCCGTCGGCGCCGAACTTCTGCGCTTCCTCTGCTTTCACTGCGCCGGAGGAGGTGGCCAGGAGTACGAGTGCGCCGATCGCACTTGCTTGAATCAGGAAGTCGCGGCGGCTCACGGCCGCAGGTGTTGACTCGGTGACGGACTGCACGGGGGCGGCGGCAGAATGATTCGTGCTCATGGCTTCACCTCCGCCGTGCCCGCTGCACGCGCCGCTTGCTTGATCGCCGCACGGATGCGCGTGTATGTGCCGCAGCGGCAGATGTTGCCGCTCATCGCGGAGTCGATATCCGCGTCGCTTGGCGCGGGGACGCTTTGCAGAAGAGCCGCGGCAGACATGATCTGGCCCGTCTGACAGTAGCCGCATTGGGGCACGTCGAGCGCGAGCCACGCGTCCTGAACGGCCTTGCCCGTTTTGCTGGCGCCGACACCTTCGATGGTCGTGATCCTCTTGCCTGCAACGACGCTGATTGGAATCACGCAGGCCCTGACGGCTTTCCCGTCCACGTGCACCGTGCAGGCCCCGCACAGCGCCATTCCACAACCGAACTTGGTCCCTGTGAGGCCAAGGTGATCCCGAAGAACCCAGAGGAGCGGTGTGTCCTGCGTCGCGCTGACCTCTACGACTTTGTCATTGATTTGGAGTTGCATCGTGTGTACCTCGCCTGAGCCGGATTGCATTCAGCCACGGGCTGCGATGTATCCCTGATGATAGGGCCATGCTGGTTGAGAGGCGAACCGCGCGTCAAGCCAAATTCGCTCGCCGGCTGAAGATTCCCGATCCCGAGCTGGTCGCAGAAATCTTTATCTCCATGACCCGCGGCCCGTGCATCTGCGCAGCCTCGTCGCGCTCGGAAAGTCTCCGCCGAGCGAACCGCTCAACAAGATCGCGCGTCAGGCGGCGCGGATTAGGTTGGCAGTGGCTCTTACGCCTCGAGCTCTGACTCACAGAATATGGCGCTCGTAGTCCATTCGCTCGTGGAGGATACGAACTACCTCAATACCGCCGCCTGGAACATCGGGCCTTCGGCCAGAATTCACAGTGCGGACGCAGCGTCCCGATGCGCACTCTCATAGCGCTTGCCCAGTAGCCATGCGATCGGGAACCAGGCGACGGACACCACGGCGCCGAAGATCGCCAATCCCGCTACACCGAACGGCAAGATCAGCGAGCTCACCCATGCCGAGGTCAGATCCCCGAAGCGATAGATCACGGTGTCGATGACGTTCTTGGCCTTGTACTTGCTCTCCTGATCCACCACCGTGAAGAGCATCTCGCGCGTCGGTTTCGCCACCGCGTACTCCGCAACGCGCCGGATCACCTGCATGCCGCCCAAGACCAGCAGGATCGGCGAGAACACGATCGCCAGGAACGCGATCACCATGAGGATCGGGTTGACGAGCAGCCCCGTGGTGACGCCAAAGCGGGAGATGATCCGCCCGGTGCCGAAGAGCTGGATGAAGACCGCAATCGAGTTCACGCACAGATCGATCGTGGCGTAAGCCTGGGTGCGCGCCTCGCGACTGCTGAACGCCTTGGTGATCAGATCGCCCAACTGGATGTAGACGATGGTAGAGATCCAGGTCATCAGCAGCAGGAACAGGGCCAGCAGCAGCAGATACTTCGATCGCAACAGCAACTTGAAGCCATCGAACGGGTTACCCGCCAGACGATGGTTCAGGCTGGTCGGCTGCGCCTCGACGCCCGCCTCCAGCATGCGCTGCTTCTCCTTCGCCAGCAGAGTCACGAGCAGTGCCGTGAGCGCGAAGCCTGCCGAGGAGATCAGCATCAGGCCACTGTTGCCCAGCGACTTCGCGAGCGTGGAGGCAACCAGTGGACCGACGATGCCGCCCACCGTACCGCCGGCGGCAATGAAGCCGAACAGCCGCTTGGCCTGAGCGCGGGAGAACAGATCGGCCATGAACGTCCAGAACACCGAGATGATCAGGATGTTGAACGTGCTCACCCAGATGTAGAACGCGGCGGCCGCCCACCGATCGCTCGTCGCCTCGACCTGGAACCACAAATAGAAGCCGAGAATGCTCACGGCCACCACGCCGTACACCCAGGGCAGGAACGTGGAGAGCCGGATGCGCGAGGCGAGCCCGGAGTACAGCGGTGCGAACACGAAGCTCGCGATGAACGTGCCGGTGAACAGCTGCTGGATATTGGCCATCCCCCACACCGTGCCCATCACGTCGCGCACCGGCTTGACGATCGAATAGCTGCCGAACAGCAGGAAGAAGAACAGCATGCTGAGGATCACCGCACGCATCTCATGCGGCTCGATCACCGTCGCCGATCTGAAGAATCTCGCCAGCCCCGAGAGCGTCTTGTCGTTCATGCTCTCATTCTCACTCTCGCCTGTGGCGCCCACCTAGGGATTGCCCAGCTTGCCGATCTCGATCTCGTTGCCCTCGCTGTCGCGAAACTGGAACTCCGTGACCGGATTCGTGCTGCCTCGCGTGTGGACATCGACCCCGCGAGCTTTCAGCAGATCGAAGGTGGCCTGTGGATCCGGCACGCTGAACACAATGTGAATCCATCGCGGCACGATCGCTTTGCCAGGCTCCACGACCTGCGGCTCACTGCGCGCCTGCACGAAGGCGATCCCGAAGGTTGCGATCCGCATTTCTGCATACGGCGTCTTGTTCTCGCCGAGCAGCCCCTTCTCCAGAACCTCGAAGCCGAGCATGGTTCGATACCACTCCACGGCACGATCCACGTTGGCCACCGACGCTGTGAGATGGTGCGGAGTGAACTGCAGGGGATTGCCGAATTTGGGGAAAGGAACGGCGCCAGCAGGAGGCGACGCCGCATGGCCGACACCGGCGAGCGCGCAGCAGAAGGCTGTCACGACACGAACAAGGGAACTGCTCTTCATGGACCCTCCCAAGAGATAGGGAAAGCTGCGATTCGGGATGGCGCCGTACCGTCAGTGTTTCATCACCGACTGCACGGACACCGCCTTGCCGGTATCCGCGGACCGCTTGGCCGCTTCGAGTATCGCCATCACGTCCGCGTGAAACGCAGGACTCAGGAACTCATCCACCTCATGTCGCCGCACGGCGTAGGCGAAATACGTGGCGGCATCCGACCACTGCGGCTCGGGCGTGGCCATCGGCACATCGCGCTTGCTGGTCCCCTCCCAGTCCTCGAAGCGGATCAGTTGATTGCCGGAATTCGAGACCAGATCGACGCTGCCGCGATCCCCGAAGACCTCTACCTGCTCGATATTGCGGGGCAGATCCCAGGAGGCCTCGATGATGCCCACGCGATGGTCCGGATACGAAGCAATCAGCGTGGTGGTCGTCGGGACCTTGTAGACATCCTGCCGGGTGTGGGTACGGATCGCGTACACCGTGGTCGGTAGGCCCAGATACTGCCGCACCCAAGCAGCCCCATAGGGTCCGAAGTCCAGCAAAGCCCCGCCGCCGCGCTCTTCGCTGTTGAGCATGGACCAGAATGCCTGATTCACGCTGCGGGACATCCCGCCGGGTCCTGGTCCACCATGCCCGCTCACCGTGTGGACGCGCCAGACGGTGCCGAGCTGGCCCGACTTCGCCAGTTGCTCGGCAGTGTGATTCGCGGGCAACCAGGGGGGCTGCGAGTTGATCACGATCTGGATGCCGCTGGCCTTGGCAATGTCGCGCATCGCCGCGGCGTCCGCGTAGTTGGTCGCCATCGGCTTCTCGAACATCACCGAGAGGCCCCGTTTGGCGCATTCGCGCGTGATCATCAGGTGCTGACTGTTATCGACGAAAGACCACACGCCATCGGGCTTCACTTCGTCCAGGAGCCTGAGATGGCTTTCATACAACTTCGCGGCGGGGAAGAGCGCGGCCGCCTGGGCGCGCAGTGCCGGGTCCGTATCGGAGATCGCCACCACCTCCACGGCGGTGTTCTTGACGAGATCCCGGAAGTTGATGAAGGAATGACCATGCGTGAGACCGACGATCGCGAGCCGGAAACGCGGCGTGTCCGCCTGCGCAGCCTCCTCTGCCGCCTGCGCGTGGTCCAGCATCAGTGTGGCCATCAGCCACATTGCCGCGATCAAGTCGCGGGCGCGGCGCGCGACACTCCCTTTGCCGTTACTCATCATGTGAAAGCCTCGCGTTAGATCCGATTCGTCCTATCCAGTCTCGACCGATCGAGCTCGACGCAGTCAGGCTTTGCCACGAATCGGCAGACCCGACTTCTTGTAGATGGCATCGGCCGCGCGCATCAGTCGCGCACCATTGTCGGCTGACGTGAGCACGGGTGCGCCTTCACGGATGCAACGCGCCAGCTCGCGCAACTGATAGACAAAGGTGCTGGTCGGATCCGTCACCTGCTCAGTGTAGCTGCGCCCTTCCCACTGCATGCTCAACGAGCCTCCGGAGTGCGGCATGAAGAATTTGTCGATGGATAGTGTCCCAGCCTCTCCGTATACCGTGACGTTGCTCTTGGGCTGGGTGGCACGCCAATCCGTGTGGAGCTTGCCGTGGATACCACCCGCGAACTCCAGAGTCGCTGCCATCGACAGATCCACGCGCCGGTCGGTGTCGAACACCTGGGCCTTCGCAGCGCTCACCTTGTGAACATCGCCGAGGATGTCGCACAGCGCATAGAGCGGATAGCATCCGGCGTCCAGCAGCGCCCCACCCCCTGTCTCGAACTGGCCACGAATGTTGTCGGGCTGCGTGAGCTTCATAGGGGCCGCATCGAAAGTCGCTTCCACCGATTTGATCGCGCCGATGGCGCGCGTATGCAGCAGTGCGCGCACTCGCTGCCAGAAGGGGTGGTAGGGAAAGTGATAACCCTCCATGAAGACGCGATTGTTCTGGCGCACGGCCTGCGCCACTTTCGCGGCTTCATCCGCATTGGCGGTCATGGACTTCTCGCACAGCACGTGCTTGCCGGCGGCCAGCGCCTTGATCGCCCACTCCGCGTGCAACGAAATCGGCAGCGCGATGTAGACAATATCGATGTCGGGATCACCAACAAGGGCTTCATAGTCCAACGAGCGCGGGATGCCGTTCTCGTCCGCGTAGGCACGAGCCCGTTCCGCCGACCGCGACCCGACTGCTTCGATGCGCACCTCGGGGACCTGCTTGGCCGGATTGATGAGCGCCAGCTTCGTCACGAAGCCCGAACCCAGCATGCCGATCCGGTACGGCGAGCTCGCCGTCCCCGGCCCGCTCGCTGGAGCGGGAGCGCCCGCAGGGGTGGACGCATCACCCACCGCTGCGCTAAACGCCGAGTGCGCAACACCCACACTCGCTGCCGTACCCACGCTGGTCGCCGCCACCAGGAACTGGCGGCGATTGAAGCCGCCCGTCACCTGCTCATCGATTTTCGTTGGCACTGACAAACCCTCTGTAAAGCAACCTGCTGATGCCCGCTGCACGAGCTCCGTGGTCCTGCGAGTCAGTATTTCGGAAGGCACACAAAAGCAGGTTTTGACTGTGGCCTCTGCGCAGGCAGAGGCCACAGACCCGCGAGACTAGAAATTTGCGCGCACACCCAATCGGTAGTAGCGCCCGACCATGTCGTAGAGACCGCCGTTCGTCTGAACGACGCCGGTCGCCGCAATGATCTTGGAGTCCCGATTGAACAGGTTGTCGACGACGCCGAAGACCTGCACACGCTGCTGATCCAGCACGTCGAAGGTTCCCGACAGACCGACCACGAAGTAGTCGCCGATATGATTGTCGGCCGGCGAGATGCCGGCCGGCGCCGTGGCCGTGGGCGCCTCGGTCAGGACGGTCGAGAGTCTGCCCGAGCCGACATAGCGGATGCTCGGTGAGACGGTGAACCGATCATGCGTGTACGTCGCCAGCAGCGTCCCCTTCCAGTGAGGCACTGCGCTGTTGGTGACACCGCCCGCCAGATCGACAATGGTCGGCACGCCGCTGGGAGTCGGTGTCGTCGTGACGAGCCGGCGCGTGTAGGTCGCATTGGCCCGCAGCGACCACTGATCCCCGAACATCTTCCAGGCGTAGCTGGAACTGATGTCGACGCCGTCCGTACGGAGCGACGCGAGATTGATCAGCGGGTTCGCGATGCTGATCAGCGTGCCTGAGCCATTGAATGTCAGTGCGGAGCAGTAAGACGTCGCGCCGTTCTCGCAGAACGTCGCGGCGTTCTGTCCTCCCACGCTTCCGATCGCCCCTTTCAGATCGATATTGAAATAGTCCGCGCTGAAGTCCAGCCCCGGGAACGCCGCAGGTCTGACGCTGAAGCCATACGTGGTCGTGTGCGATTTCTCCGGGACGAGATTCGGGTTGCCGCCACTGCCGACGAGCACGCCGGAGATCGCCGCGCCCTGATAGTTGATTTGCAGGACGTTCGTGACGTTCGGCAGCAGCAGTTCATACAGACTGGGGGCGCGGATATCCAAAGACTCGCTGCCGCGAAGCACCCAGCCGTCAATCGGCTCCCACGTCGCACCGTATTTCCAGGTCGTCTGTCCCCCCGCAGCGGAGGCATCCCCGCTGTAGCGCGCGTTGCGCACGGCGGCGTTGATGGCAATGGACTTCGCCCAGCGCAAGTCGCGCGCGAGCGGCGCAGTCGCTTCCAAGTAACCTTCGATGACCGTGAACTGGCCGGAATAGGCGAGACCCCACACTTCATCCGGCGTGAAACTCGCGGTCCTGGAGTCGATCGTCGCCTTGACCTTCTCATGCCGCCACTCGAGGCCCGTGCCGATCGACACATCGCCCGCCCAGGTCGCGAACGGATTGCCGCGAAGGTTGGCTTGCCCAGCCTGCTGCTGGTAGCGCGACAGACCGCTGGCCGTAAACGTGAAGTAGTCCAGCGCCTGCTTCGAGGGGGTGCCTTCGCCGAACAGATTCACAGGGACGCAGCCATTGGTCGGATCGGTCAGCGTCGAGCGGCAAACGATCTGGCCATTGCTCGGGTTGACCACAGCGTCTGCAGCGAGCTGATAGCGCAGCCGGTCGCGCTGGCTGTCGACCGTGCGGACGTAGTCATTGGATCCGAAGATGTACGAGGTGTCCCAGTTCCAGCCCCCACCCAGATCGCCTTCGAGTCCACCCGTGAGCGTGTAGCCTTTCGTCTCCGTGCCGCTGTCGCGGTTGCCGAAGTCATAGTTGATGCGGCTCAGCGTGAACGACTGACCCGGCTGCGTCGCTGTGGAAGGACCGACCGGCGCCGGAATGTAAGGTCGCAAGGCCGCGGGAATGTACGCATTGTCGGCGTAGATGAGCACCTGCGAGCCCGTGTGCGTCGTGTTGTCGTAGACGCTGGACTGATCGTTCAGGGGCACCGCCTCGATATTGCCCTTCGAGTTGGCAAACGACACATCGGCGTACGCCTTGATGGAGTCGGTGAGCTCGTAGCCGACATGACCCCACGCCACGCCGCGCTTGAGCGAAGGCAGCAATGGCAGCGTATCCATATGCGAGAAACCACCGCCGGACTGCAGCGCCGCGAAGCTCGTCAGCGATGTAGCCGGGTTGTACCGGCCCCGAATGAAAGAGGAGACCGTGTTCGGGGAATCAAACTGCAGGCCAATTAGCGCTGCACGTGCGGCGGCGCTCAGACCCGTGGTATTCACGATCAATCCGCCTGGCGTGCGGTTGCCCGGCTGATAGTCGGTATCGATCACGTTGCGATACAGGCCATTGGTGGCCGTGGCAGCCGGGTTCGTGAAGAGCGCCGTTCTCGGGTTCGACCAATCGCGTGTGGACGGGCCTCCGATGCCTTCGCTCTTGTCGAAATCGCCGGAGAGCACGACCTGGCCGCGGCCATCTGCGAAGGCGAATCCACCCACCAGACCGACCCGGTACTCCTTGTCATCGCCTGCACCGGAGATGCCCGTCTGTGCCTCCGCGTGAATGCCCTCGAAACTCTTGCGAAGAATGAGATTGGTCACACCGGCAATGGCGTCGGAGCCGTACTGCGCCGAGGCGCCACCCGTGACGACATCGACCCGCTCGATCATCAGAGAGGGGATCTGATTGATGTCGACCTGGTAGGCGTAGCCCCCGACGTTCAGGGGAACAGTCGGCACGAAGCGCCGGCCGTTGACGAGCACGAGAGTGCGCATCGAGCCGAGTGCGCGCAGATCGGCAAAATTCAAGCCCGCCCGCTCACCTCGCTGACCGGCCGTCGAGTTGCCGGAGCGACCGCTGAACGCGGGTATTTCAGAGAGCAGCTCGGCAACATTGGTCTGTCCGCGAGCCTCCATGCTCTCGAGCGTGAATGCTTGAACGGGGGCTGGGGTGATCAGCGTCGAGTTGGTCCTCGTACCCGTCACCACGATTTCATTGATCTGTTCAGGGTCAGTCGCTTCCTGCGCGATGGATGGCGCCGTGATCAGATGCCCACCGAGAAAGCTCAATATGGCCTTGAGCCACAATCCCCGCCCCTTCTTCTCAACCGTATTCATCTCGTTATCCCCCGTCCAGGTCAGCGTCACGACGCCCGCTTCACTGATGACACCGGCCAAGCCGGTGCCCCGAAGCAGGATGACGAGGGCTTCACTGGCGCCGTAGGCACCATGAAGACGAGATGTGTAGATCCGGGAGAGATCGTTCGATCGAACGAACACGGTGATGCGCATGCCCTGCGTCTGCCGTGCGAACTCGATCAGCGCCTGATCCGCCGGAGCACTCGGTATGTCGTACTCACTGACGACTTCCGCTGCGGCGGCCCGCGCACTTCCTCCCCCAATCACTTGCACAAGTTGCAGACCCACCAGCACGAGCGCCACGAATGGCAGGCTGGCGGTCAACCTATACCGCACAATGAACCCCTCGCGCCCGATAGACCCCGAATCGGGGACAATCCCCTACGCTCTACGGACTGTGTGTTTCGTTTTGGGAACGGATCAGGATGAACTGGTCATTCGACTTCACGACCTGCACGCCGACATTCTGCTCGAGCGCGGTGACGAGACTGTCGATGTCTTCGACGTTGAAATACCCGGTCACGGCCACGCCCGCCAGGTCCCGGTCCGCGACCACAAACGGCGTGCGCGAATATCGCGACAATTCGGTGACCACATGGCCGAGCGGCACCTTCTCGAACGTCACGACGCCGTGCTGCCAGGCGGTTGCCGTGGCCATGTCGCCGGCGCTCAGCGAAGCAATCGTTTTCCCGCCACCACTGAGAGTCACGGAACGATTCGCCTCGATCAGCACATCCGCGACCTGGGTGCTTGCCGATCCCGCGCCATCGAGGCTGTGGACGCTCACACGACCTTCTGTGACGGTCAACTTCACCTGTCCGGGGACATCGGCGCGGATGTTGAAGGCGGTTCCGATCGCGTTGAAGTCGACCCCGCCAACGCGCACGGTGAAGACACGGCCCGGCTCTTTCGCGACCGCGAACATCGCCTCACCCCCGCTCATGATGATCAGGCGTTGTGCGGCGCTGTAGCGCACTTGGATCTGCGTGCGCGTGTTCAGGTGAATGCGCGAATGATCGGGCAGCTCGACAACGCGCTGGTCTCCGATGTCTGTCGTGAAATCTTGATTGAAAGCGGGTACGCCTGTCGTGGAGAGTGCCGCGACAGGCGATGACGCTGACGTGGCTGAACGCCACGGCCGCGTGTGCAGGAGCAATGCGACACTCGCCACCGTGGCGAGCAGTGCACCCGCGATCGCCCATCGCGCCGCGTACCGATGCCTGTCATCGAAACGGTTCAGGGGGAAGAGCTCCGCGAGCTCTTCCACCATGTCGAGCGAGTCCCAGGCCTTGGCCAGACTCTCCAGCGCTTCCGCACAGCGCGGATCGCGCATCCAGTTCTGCAGCTCCAGACGCTCGGATTCATTGAGCCCGCGATCGATCCGGGCGAGCCACTGGCCTGCTTCGATCCGCGCAGTCTGACGATCCACGAGACGCCGCACGTTACTCATCGCGAGCGGCCCGGGTCGAGCGTCCGCTACGGCGGCGAGCGGGACGCTCGAAACCCTCTGCCTCGAGACTGTCGGCGCACAGCACCGCTGCCTTGGCGACGTGGTTCTCCACGGTGCGTTCGGAAATACCCAGTCGCTGGGCCACCTCCCGCTGAGACAGGCCGTACACGCGCCGAAGCAGGAATACACGGCGACACTGGCGCGGCAGGGCTCGGATCGCCCAGCAAACGCTGCGAAATTCCTGTTGCGACTCCAGCAGCGAATCGGGCGTGCGCGCCTGCCCCGCTGTCTCCCACTCGGCAGCCGACTCGCCCTCCTCTGCCGGGGGGTCGTCGGCCGTGAGGTGGTTGAGCGCATCGGCGACGCGGAGCTGGTTCAGCGCGAGATTTCGCACTGTCTTGATCATGTAGGCGCGGGGACTGCGAACAATCCGGCGTTTGCTCGCCTGGAACAGGCGAATGTAGGTTTCCTGCAGGATGTCGTCGATCTCGTCGGGACGAACCAGCGATGCAACTCTCCGGGCGAGCGAGCGCTTGTAGCGAACGAACAGCTCGACCAGTGTTTCGCTGGGCCCTGCCGGAAGGGGGTTGCCAGAATTCATGAATACGCGCGCGTCGGCTCCAGCGCCCGCCCTTCGCGGCGCCCGAATCCGCGCACGCTATCGCACCCGAGGCGCCTCCGCAGCCATATTTGCAGGCGAATAGGGGATTCCAGCCAGGAATGTGTCGCACCCGTAAGGTGCCTTGGGTCACTGCCGACATACATTGCGGTGTAATCAGATTCCCGACGAGCCGCCGACCGGAATTGCACTCCCCCTGGCCCGAGCCCGAACTTTGAATAAAGACGCCCTCACGAATGATGCCGGCGGCGCATCTACTCACTGGACGGCCATCATCGCTTTCGCCAGCTCCCCGTGTAGGCGTCGCTGCTCTTCTTCACTGAGCTTGTGAGGCTCGAGGACCACGCCGAGTCTCTTGAGACTCCCGGTGAAGCGGAACGGCATCTTCTCCGCGTATTCCTCCAGGACCGGCGTCCCGGTGTCCTCTCCAACGTCGAAGGTCTCATCGAGAGAGAAGCGCACGCCCACCGTCTGCGGAATCTTCACTTCGCCAACCGCTTTCTCATCGACGAGCAACCTCGCCGTCGCACCCTTGCCGATACCTCCGCCATCGTATGTGAAGACGACGCGCAGGACGTGGTCACCTACCGAGAGTGGCTGAGCGCATTGCGCCTTGAACTTGTGATTCGGCTGATTGGAGAGTGCATACGCAAAGAGCGGCTTGCCCTCCGCCATGAGCAGAGCCCAGCCGCCGAAGCGGCCGCCGATCGTCGCGATCACACCGCTTGCCCCGTCATGCGGGATGCTGACCTCCGCGGCGATCGTCCACGATTTGTTCTTGAAGTCCGGTGCTGACCCTTCCGGAATGCGCGTCATCCCCGGGTAGTACGCAAACTCGCTGCGACCCCGTGTGAGGCTCGGGCGAATCGCGGGATCGGCGCGACTCGCGAAGCTGGAGTCGAGCGGGTAGACGTTGAACTTCTTTGCTTCAGTCTCGAATGCGGCCTGCAGTTCCTCGAGCTTCTCCGGCTGTTTTTCCACGAGATTATTCGCCTGACTGAAATCTTCACTGATGTCGTAGAGCTCCCACTTGAAATCGTCCGGGTTGGGTTCGGATCCCATGGTCACCCACGGCAGCCGCAGCGGCGTTGTGCTGGCCATCCAGCCATCCTTGTAGATCGCCCGATTTCCCACCAGCTCGAAGTACTGCGTCGTATGCCGCGTTGGCGCCTTGGCGTTGTCGAACGTGTAGAGGAGACTCGTCCCATCGATGGGTTGCTGCGCAATACCGTACAACGATTCCGGTGGCGTGATCCGCAAGGCCTCATAAATCGTCGGCACGATATCGATCACGTGGCAGAACTGCTGTCGCAATCCGCCCGCGTCCTTGATGCGCGCCGGCCACGAAATCACCAGGCCGTTGCGCGAACCCCCGAAATGCGAGGCGACCTGCTTGGTCCACTGCAGCGGCGCGTCCATTGCATGTGCCCAGCCCACCGGATAGTGGTTGTAGCCGAGCGGTCCGCCCAGCTCGTCGAGCATTGAGAGCAGGTAGGGCATGCTCTCCTGAACTCCATTCGCAGCGGTGGCGACCTCGTTCGTGGTGCCTTGG
>Ga0081455_10000119_pt1 | contig 90937 bp, 70 predicted proteins | sample TabmetS3T2R1_FD_70207 | JGI IMG/M metagenome (GOLD analysis project Ga0081455, IMG submission 70207) | Tabebuia heterophylla rhizosphere microbial communities from the University of Puerto Rico - S3T2R1 | ecosystem: Host-associated > Plants > Roots > Rhizosphere ... | reverse complement strand
AATGGCCCGGTAAGTGATCTTAAGGTGACTTATCTGATCTTTCCTGATACTGCTGACAAGCCATTTGGTCCTCCGGATCTGGAAAAGCTTCAGGCGCGCTGCGAAACACTAATTAAAGAAATCGGGGGAGCGAGCGTTCCCTTGCATCGTTGGGAAAATATCATCCCTCCTTCGCCTACTCCCAGTCCGACATCAAGCCCCGAAACGACGCCGACTGCAACGGCGTCCCCTTCATCAAGCGAATCCGCGAAAGCTTCTGGCTCTCCATCGCCAACATTTGCGTTTCCCATTTCCAGCCCAGTAGCAACGGCAACTCCTGATTCAACGGTTTCGCCAACCGCCTCACCAACCCCAAGGCGAAGCCCAATCAAGAAGAAACGCAAGCCTTGAACGTCCAATACCGGCCGCGTTATTTAACCTGCTACTTTAAACCGTTACATCCTACGAATGATCATCCGTGATGCAGTCGAGGCTGATCTGCCGGCTATCGTCGAGATTTATAACGCGACCGTGCCAACCCGCATGGTGACGGCCGAGCTAGAGCCGACGACCGTGGACGCACGTTTGCCGTGGTTTCACGAGCACTCACCAGCGCACTATCCATTTTGGGTCGCGGAGTTGGAAGGTCGCGTGATCGCCTGGCTCGATTTCAAAAAATTCCAACCGCGGGCCGCGTATCGCGGCACCGCCGAGATCAGCGTCTACGTTGACGAAAAATTCCGGCGTCGCCGTGTAGGACAGCAATTATTGGAACAGGCGATTGCCCGCGCACCTTCGCTTGGAATCACCGCGCTGGTCGGTCTCATTTTTGGGCATAACGAGGCGAGCTTGAAATTATTTCAACGTTTTAGCTTTGAACGGTGGGCCTTTTTACCGGCGGTAGCGCGACTAGATGGCGTCGAGCGCGACCTCGTGGTGATGGGTCGACATTGTCCAGCACGCGCGTCTGAGGTTGCGAAATCGCACGTTGAATCGCAAGCCGCCAATCATCTCAATGACTGCTTGAACCTGATGCATACGTTGATGGCGTACCGGCAGGAACCGATTCATGCAAAGCTATTAAAAATCCGCGACAAATATTCCATGTTGCATCTGGATGTGCTGATTCTCATTTACCACTTTGCGAAAATTTGCTCCGGTAATGTCCTTGAGATCGGTGCTTTCGTCGGGGGAGCTACAATTGCTGCTGCATTCGGCGTATGCGATTCGGGAACGCTGAAAAAGCTCATTGCCATCGAACCAGGCGGCAGTGTTAAACATAAGCGGCTCGGTACACGCAATATTTTCCGCGACTTGGAACGGAATCTCGCCAGGCAAGGCGTCTCGAAAATGGTCACCACAATCAGGGGCCGTTCTTTTGATCCGAAAACAGTCTCCGCGGTCCATGAAATCCTGGGTGAAGATAAAATCGGACTACTGATTCTTGATGCTGATGCAGCCAAGCGGCGCGACATCGAATGCTATCGCGAGAAATTTACAGAGGGATGCTGGATGGTGATTGACGATTACTACGGCGCTGAAGCCAACGCAAAGATCACTCCAAGCCGCGCTGACGTAGACTCGCTGACGACGGCGGGTTGGTTGGAGCCACTAGGCTTTTACGGCTGGAGCACATGGGTCGGGCGCTGGCGTGGGCCTCAACGGTGAAAGTGCTTGTTGGAGCTCGGGCTTTACGTCAAAGCCACCGTTGGAATAGTCTTAGCCTTTTCGGCTAGGGTTCGGGGCCGATAACGAGATGGATGACGCCATTCGGTGCTGATACAAAAAAGCCGTTAAAGTCGTCGCTAAGCTGCTCAACTTCATCGCGTCGCGCGACACCATGCACTTTGAGAAATGACGCGGCGGCTTCGCTGTCGTTTGTTTCCAACTCCAGCCAGATATCCGGATGACTCAAGTTCGGCACCTTATCGATCCAGAGCCGGTTTGGGCCGAACTGGAAAATACAACCGTCTTTTTCTTCCTCAATTAAAGGTAGCCCAAGCGTGTCACGATAGAAGGAGACTGTCTGCTCGTACGTGTGACTGGGGCATTTGATTGCGATGTTCGCCCCACCGGCGAATTGCGGACCTTCGAGCTTTGCAACCATGGCTTCGCCGCGTTGAATCGCTAAATCGTTGAATCGTAGATCCGATGTAACGGTGTAACCATGTAACGAATCACGACTCGGGCTCGGTCATTTTGACTGGATCCAGCGCACGTTCTAACTCTTTTTCGGGCAAGACTTTTTTCTCTCGGGCAATCTCGCGCACAGTGCGACCGGTTTTTGCGCTTTCTTTGGCGATTTCAGCCGCACGATCATAGCCAATCTTGGGCGCCAGACTCGTTACCATGGCCATGGACAGTTCGATCAATTCGCGGCAACGCTCTTCGTTGGCCACAATGCCTCGAACGCACTTGTCACAGAAAGCATCGACCACGTTTGCCAGCAGCCGGATCGACTCGAGAAGACTATGCGCCATTACCGGCATCATGACATTGAGCTCGAAGTTTCCATTGGCTCCTGCCCAGGTGATGGTCGTGTCGTTACCAATTACCTCTGCGCAGACCATCATCACTGATTCGCACATTACCGGGTTTACCTTGCCCGGCATGATGGAACTGCCAGGTTGAGTCGCGGGAAGCTGAATTTCGCCAATTCCACATCGAGGGCCGCTCCCAAGCCAACGGATATCATTTGCAATCTTAAACAAACTGACTGCAATCGTTTTCAAATGACCGCTCACTTCAACGACGGAGTCTTTTCCACCCTGCGCTTCAAAGTGATCTTTTGCCTCGTAAAAAGCGATGCCAGTGTGCTGCTCCAAATGCCGCAGCATTTTTTCTGTAAGGTGAATGTGTCGATTTAGACCGGTGCCCACCGCGGTCCCGCCGAGTGCGAGTTCACGCAGAGCTTCAATTGACTTCTTCGCGCGTTCTTTGGCATAGGCAACCTGTTGCGCATAGCCGGAAAATTCCTGGCCAAGCCGAACTGGAGTTGCATCCATTAAATGGGTTCGACCGATCTTGATGATATCCCAAAACTCCTTGGCCTTGGCAGCAAGTGCGCTGTGCAGTTTTTCCAGAGCCGGAATGAGACAGTTTTTCAGTTGTTCTGCCGCGCTGATATGAATGGCGGACGGAATTACGTCGTTGCTAGACTGGCCCATGTTAACGTGATCGTTGGGATGGACCAATTCGCGTGATCCGATGGGCTTGCCTGCCAGCTGGGCGCATCGATTCGCGATGACTTCGTTCGCGTTGGTGTTCGTGCTGGTACCCGAACCGGTTTGGAAAATATCGAGCGGAAAATGGTCATCGAGTTTTCCTTCAACAACTTCTTTAGCTGCCTCCACGATCAGGGCCGAACATTCCGCATCAAGCAAACCCAGTTCATGATTCGCCTCGGCTGCGGCCCACTTGATTAAGCCAAGCGCGCGAATGAACGGCCGTGAAAACCGGTAACCGCTTACTGGAAAATTCAGCACCGCGCGGTGAGTCGACGCACCATGGAGAGCAGACGCCGGAAGCGTCATCTCGCCCATCGAATCTTTTTCTGTTCGGGTCGGCTTTTCTGTCATGCCGAACGCGGTGCGCTAACGCTAAAGTTAGCCCGGGGCTGGGGCCCGCGTTCACGGCGATCCAGCGGATGCGCCTTCTGGAAAACGGTGATGAACATGGGCGGTATGTTTTGCAGAAAGTACTCCGATTCGGCGTGTTCGAAATGAATCGCGTGTTGTTTCAATTCGTTGGTGACTTGATAGATGATGAAACTGCCACCTGGCGCCAATGCGTCATGTGTTTTCTGCAAGAGGGCGCGTTTCTTTTCAATTTTAAGGATGCTAAACGGAATACCTGAAAGGATGTAGTCGCAGGAATCAAAGCCGTGGCGTTTCAGTTCGTTTGGCAATGAGGCGGCATCGCCATGAATCACCCGCACGCGCCGGTCGCCAGCGAACTGGCGTTCCAAATCGCGCGCGAACGCCCGGTCCAATTCGAACAAAAGCAAATTTGAGTCCGGGCACATCCGTCGTGCAATCTCGCGGGAATGCACTCCTTCGCCGGGACCGTATTCGGCGATGATACGTGGATGGCTGAAATCCATTTTGCTGGCGACACGTTCTACCATCGCCTTCGAACTGGGGACGATCGAGGCAATTTGAAATGGTCGTTTCAAAAACTGCTTGAAAAACAGGGTGCTCACGAGAGGCGAACAGTCGTCTTGCACATTGAAGTTGTCCAGTCGCGAAGTGCTGTCACCAACGACACGACTTCTCCATGCATAAAATCTTGTTGAGTGACCTTATCGCGATATCTCGCTTGACTCATTTCTAGTCCCCGATCAGTTATGGTTTTCCAGTCAATCGCGCGGTTAGCTCAGTGGTAGAGCACTACCTTGACACGGTAGGGGTCACAGGTTCGAACCCTGTACCGCGCACCAGTTGTAAAACCCTGATAATGAAAATTTGGCAAGCGCGAAATTGTTTCAGGGGTTTTAATCGGGCAGTGTGGCGGCCAACAAGCAGGACCGATTATGAAAAAGAGCTGCCAGCTCAATCGAGCACAGTTTCTTCGTTCACGTGGTCGGTCGCAAAGTGATGAAAGCTCGGAGAGCCTCGCGCTTTGTTTACATCCAAAAAATCTTTCCTGGAAATGTCTGAACCGCCTTTTCTAGCGCGTCATCGAGGTAAGCTGCCAATACTCCCCGCGTTTCAACTATCCACCAGACAAAATGAAAGCCCAAAACCGCGCTGCCTGTAGTGCTGAACCTTACCGCCGGTTCTGTTAATTAGAGTTAGAGTATCAACAGATGACCAGTATGAATCCGGAGGTTACTGCATATTTAAGGAAAGCCAAAAGATGGCAGGCAGAAATGAAAAAGTTGAGACGCCTCAGTCTTGCCTGTGAACTGACCGAAGAATTGAAGTGGGGCAAACCGTGTTACACGTTTCAGAAAAGTAACGTTGTCATAATACAAGGATTTAAGGAGTTCTGTGCGCTTTTGTTTTGCAAAGGAGCCTTGTTAAAGGATCCGCATCGTGTTCTTAAAACATTTGGCTGGCAGGCCGCGCGCCGGGTTCCGTTCACCAGCGTTCGGGAAATAGCTGAGATGGAAGCCATCTTGAAAACTTACATTCATGAAGCCAAGGACAAGGCCGGCTTGAAAGTGAATCTTAAGAAGCGTCCAGAACCTATTCCTGCAGAATTTCAAAATAAATTAGATCAGTTTCCTGCCCTGAAGGCTGCTTTTGAAGCTTTGACGCCGGGAAGGCAACGAGGGTACGTCCTTTATTTTTCTGGAGCCAAACAATCCAAAACGCGAGCATCAAGGGTAGAAAAATGTGTGCGGCAAATTCTTAATAGGAAGGGATTGAATGATTAGTGCATTCAATGGGTAACGATGGTGGGCACGTTTAGTCCGTTTGAAGAAATCCCAAATTACGCTCCCGCTGTGCGGTTTTTCTTTCTTCCTGTAATTCTTCTTTCGGGGTTGTGAATGCGGAAGGGCCACGTCCTTCGACGACTTATTTGGAAAAGCTGGACCTAATCGGTCCTTCAAACAACGAATTAAAATGCAAAGCTCTGTGAAAGACACTGAAATAAGGAACAAGTTGTCACCGGAACAACGGGAAGAGCTTTTGAGAATCTTGAAAGCCCGTTTCGAGAAAAACATGAACCGCCATAAAGGTCTCGAATGGGCTAACGTGAAAGCGAAGCTAGAATCCATGGCGGAAAAGCTGTGGTCACTCGGTGAAATGGAAAGAACCGGCGGTGAACCGGATGTTGTTGGTCATGATGAGAAGACAGGTGAATACATCTTTTTTGATTGTTCAGCCGAAAGTCCAAATGGCCGCAGAAGTGTTTGTTATGACCGTGAAGCCCAGGAATCGAGGAAGGAACATAAACCGGAAAATAACGCGATCGACATGGCCGCGGCCATGGGCATCAAGCTTTTGACTGAAGACGAATATCAAGAGCTACAGAAACTTGGAAATTTCGATGCAAAGACGTCGAGCTGGATGAAAGCACCTCCTGATATCAGAAAACTCGGCGGCGGTCTTTTTGGTGATCGCCGATACGGCCGTGTCTTTGTTTATCACAATGGCGCGCAGTCTTATTATGCCGCCAGGGGATTCCGTGGCTCTTTAAGGGTTTAAGTCTGGACCTTAGATTTTCCGGCCGGCAGGGGTCTGGCCACCAGATTACGTCGTAATCTTCTGCAAACGTTAGCCTTCGCTAGAGTTCTGGTGGCCAGCTGCCCCTTGTTCAAGAAGCGGAACCTCAAGATTCGACGGAAAACTTTACGATTTTTCGAAACTTGGAGCGCTCAATCCCGTAGTTCGGAGTGTGACCCAGTCATCGGCCTCACTCGCGCTGGTTTCCGAACCGGTATGGTTTTGTCTGAAAACACAGCCAAAACGCGAGCATTTGGCCGCGACCGCCCTCCGGCGTCAGTTTGGCATCGAGTGTTTCTCGCCTCGATTGCGTTTCCGAAAAATGACTCAACGGGGCCCGGTTTGGTTCGTAGAGGCCATGTTTCCTGGCTATCTGTTCGCAAAGTTTATCTATTCGACGCAACACCGCGCCGTCGAAAACTCTCATGGAATCCGGGGAATCGTCCATTTTGGCAATGGCCTGGCAACCTTGCCTGACAATGTTGTGACAGCCCTTCAGTCGAGAGTGGGTCCGGAAGAGCTTGTGACTCTCGATTGTTCCATCAAAGTTGGTCAATCGGTCGAAATCGTTGATGGAGCCTTTCAAGGACTTCAAGCTGTCGTTACTCATCTTCTTCCCGCAAAGGACCGGATCCGCGTCCTTTTCGATTTTCTTGGGCGATCCGTGGCAATGGAAGTCTCGACAGCAAAAGTGCTCGCAGCGTAAGGCTGATCGCGCAGGTTACGTTGTTCGCAAGCCAGGGTCACAAGCAAGTTGCGACATAAAGCAGGTCGCAATCGGTTTTGCGTCAAGAACGGAGGGTTCGAGTGGTCGCTAGCTTTGATCGTCAGGCCCTATAGAGAACCATTTGTAAACAGTTCCCGGTCAAACACGCCCAAAAGTCTGGCCTAATCTCGAGGCTCCGAAATCACTTCGCACTCGTTTCTGGCGTACAAGCAAAGTGGCCGCCCAAAGGAGCGGCCACTTCTAATATAAGCTTTGTAGCTAAAAACCCGAGCTCGTTAGCTCATGATGTAACGTCGGGCAACGCCGAGCACACTGAGCGCCGCACCGAGTAGCATCGCAGTCGTCCCTCCATCGGGAACACCGGGAACGCCTGGGCCGAAGAGCATCCATCCGGAAAGGCCGTATCTGCCAGCCGTAGCCGGAATTGTGATGATGCCGCTTAGGTCTCCAACGTACCAAACTTCAGTTCCGTAATTGGGGCCGTCGTACTTGGCCAACAAGTACGTGTACAAGCCGCCGGCGCCAAGATTCACCTGATTATTGCCGGTGGAATCCTTGACAGCTCCATTCAACGTTGCCACAGGCAATGAGCCAAAATTATTGCCTGAGCGGAAGAAGGTTTGTCCAAAGGCTTGATCAGTCGAGTTGAGCGCCATGCCAACCAAATGATTGACGTAATTCAGTCGGTCTTGGTCACCGGACGGAATGCCGAAGTTCACGAAACCAAGTTCGTGAGCGTCGCCAAGTTGAAGGGCACGAGCACTGGGGCTGAACGCAAGCAACGCACCGGCAAGAGCTGTGCAGAGGAGGGCGAGCTTACGGGTTGGGATGAGGTTTATTTTCATAATCGTAATTAACTTAAGCAAGGGTTATGCCAAGATGGTTTATTCTTTTATTATTGTTATAATAGTTTGGTATACAGTGGTTTATGGTTACTGAAATCTCCAGTCCTTTCGGTTCCTAAATTCATAGATCGTCAACTATTCCGACGATTATCGGTCTGCTTTACGAAATACCGGAGAGGGCCGATTCATCGCGAAGCGGCGTGATAGAGCAAGAGCGCAGATGGCCAGACCAAGCAGCATTGCAGTCACGCCACCATCGGGAACGCCAACGCCAGCACCTGGCCCAAGGAGCGTCCAACCTGTAAGACGAAACAAACCTCCTGCGATGGCCGGGAGGGTTAGAATTCCGCTTAAGTTGCCGATGTACCACACCTCGGAGCCGGCGGCGCCGTAGCTCGCAAAGAGGTATGTGTAGACGCCACCGATGCCAAGGTTGATGGTTGTACCCGTGCCATTGAGAGCCCACACGGCAGTCGGCGTGGAACCAAAAGCATGATTTGAGCGAAAGTAGATCTGCCCATTAGCGATGTCGATCGACCCGAGGGCCATTCCAATCATGTGATTCACATAGGTCACTCTGTTTTGATTACCTGAGGGCAGACCAGGCCAGAGGTAGCCCAGCTCATGAGAGTCGCCAATGTTAAGAGTTAGAGCGCTGGCGTTTTGACCGAATGCAAGCATTGCAAGGCAAGCGGCCATGCAGAGCAAAAGTTTAGGTTTCGAAGCTGTCCTAATATTCATGCCCAAAAAATAGCAAGGCTTATGCCAAGGCATATGGCAGTTTTGATTGTTAGGCATAAACTATTGAAGTGTTTAGCCTTACAACCTGAAGGATTCGTTTACCTGCTAACATTGTTCCACACATTTTCGTAAGGCATTCCGACGATCAGGGAAGAGGCGGCGCTTCGAGTTTCTGCAAAAAATGACGGGCAGGTTTTACCCTGCCCGAAAAATCACAATGCTTCGACTCTATGGGACCAAAGACTAGATCATAGGCGATTCGCTTCGCTTACCCGGAATTTGCTTTGCGAAACGCATTTGTCCTACGGCCAGAGAAAGGCCCGAGTTGGTCTATTCGGACTGCTGCCCTGCAAGCGCATGCCTTGCTTCGGATGCGAGAGGTTCCCGCAGACCAGCGACCAGGGCTTGATTAAGAGCGTCGCGCCCTTCATTCGATTGTTTGGTTTGCAGCTGTGACATTCCCAGATAAAAAAGAGAATCGGCGTTCAATGTGCTCTTCCTGGCGCTCTCCTGTAATAATTGAATTGCCCGTTGGTATTCCCTTTTCTGATAACTGAGTTGTCCCAGGAGTTCTGCCAACTGGGCATCGTCCGGCAACGCCTTGCGTGCTTTCGTGGCGAGATCATATGCGGCCGCAGTTGTGGAGGGTTCCTTGGCATACAGCGAAGCCAAGCGCTTTTGCGCCGTCGCAAAATCTGGCGATCGGCGCAGAATGTCCGTGTATATTTCGACTGCCGGTTTTAGCTGACCGCGCTGTTCGTCGAGAGCCGCTTGAGCCATGCGAGCGGGTAGATACTGGGGATCAGCTTTTAATTCATTTTGAATCGTGTTCTCAGCAGCCAGAAGTTCCTTTGGATTTTCGGTCAATGCGGTCAGCGATAGAAATTTTTTCGCGTCAGCAGATTCCGGGAAGTTGGGACTGATCGTCACTGCTTTTTGCATTATTTCCCGAGCTTCGCCCAGTTTTCCCAGGCTATATGCCGCCCAGGCCAGGTCGTGAAAAACTGCTGGATCGTTTTCGCGCTGCCGTGCAGCCTCCTGAAGAAGACTATAAGACCAGGTGAAATTGCCCGTCCGGTAAGCAACCTTTCCGAGAATGCTGGTGACCTGAGGATCATTCGGCATGAGCTCGCGCGCTTTTTTTGCGTAGACGAAAGCCTTCTCTTTGTTTTGGAGTGACCCCGCATAAAGTTGCGCCAGTTTGATTGTCGCCGAAGCAAGCCGGGGATTTAATTTCACTGCCTGCTCAAAAGCCGCAGCGGCTTTGTCCATAGCGCCTTGCTTTTCGTAAGTCTCTCCCAAGCGCATCTGAGAGACGACGTCGTTAGGCTGCTCTTTTGCCATCGCTTCCAGTTGTGCGAGTGACAATTCCTGTGAAGTGCCACTATCAGACTTGAGTAATGCGAGACGGCGTTTGCTTTCCTCTTTCCCTGGAAAATCCTTGGAGGCGTTCGCGGCTTTTTGGAGAGCCACTCTGGCTATATCTGTCTGTCCCATCAGATAAGCAGTCATACCCAGGTGAAACTGCACTTCCGGACTGTCAGGAAGCTTTGCAGCGCTGTCCTGCAGAATTGGCAAAGCTTGCTGATACTCTCCGCGCTTGGAAAGAATCCAGCCAAACGTGTCCGCGATGGCTGGATCGTTTGCTTGCAGTTCGCGAGCTTTGCGCACCAAGTCGTAAGCTTTACCAAGATCGTTCAGGCGATCGGCGTATAGGCAGGCAAGATTATTCAATGCTGTAACCGAATCAGGGTTGCTCCGAAGAAGCTGCTCATAAGCGTCGCGAGCCTTTGCGAAATCGGTTGTGCGCTCGTATAGCAGAGCCAGCATCATCAGCGCGGAAGCATTACTGGGATCTTTGGAGAGCTGGGTCTGAAGTTGGCTAAGCGCCTGTGGAAGTTTGTCACTTGCAAGATATGTTTGGACCAGCAAATCGTACGCCCCTCCAAAATTCGGATCGAGTTGAAGCGCCTTTTGCAGCTCAACTTCAGCTAAATCCCATTTTTGTTCACGCGCCAGGATCTTGCCTTCAAGAAAATGGGCGGCTGGCGCGTCAGGTGTCTTTTGGAACTGGCGCCGGACCCTCTCCCGGGCGGCGTCAAAGTGCTTCTCGAGCAAGTCGATCTCAATGAGTTGATCGACTGGCCACAAACTATCTGGCGCAAGCTGGGCGGCTTTTTCAAATGCTTGCCTCGCTTCGGCGTTTCGCTTGGCCTGACGGAGAGTCAGTCCGAACGCCATCTGGGCTTGTGGGTCGCTTGGTGCAGCCTTGGCCTGCTCACCAGTAATGATGGCGGCATCATCATAACGATCAAGGGAGCCGTACGCGGCAGCCAAAAGTAATGCGGCAGGCCTAAACTCAGGATTTTTCTTTAGCAACCCAGTCATTGGTTCAACGACTGCTTCGCTATGCCCCGATCGAAGATTGATGTCCGCAAGAAGCAGGATCGCATCGGCATAGTTAGGGTTGATCGAGATCGCTTGATCCAACGCCACCTTGGCCTGGTTTAATTTACTGTCTTTAAGGTACGCGCCCGCCAATTCGTATTTGATGAGTGGGCTGTCGGGATAGGTTTGGTCCAACCGCTCCAAAATCCCAAGCGCTTTTTTCGTTTCGCCCTTGGCCATGAGCACCCGGCTTTCCAGCCGACGCCCATCCAAGTTCTCGGGATCGCGACTAAACACATTTTGCAAGAGTGAAATCGCTTCGTCGTATTTCTTGCCGTTTAAGGCAACCTCACCCATTAAGCACCACCCCGGCAGGTAATCCGGCGTCTTGGTAGTCATCTCCGAGGAAATTCTCTTTACTTCCTCAGCATCGCCGATACTCGACTTAAACGCGGCGTATTTGAGGCGCTCGGTCGAACGAATTGGCGCAAGATCAGCTGCTTTCTTAAATTCCTCGCCGGCCTGAGTCGGATCCTTGCGGATCAAATACAAATCTCCCAGCATCGTATGCGCCGCCGCGGATTTGGGATCGTTGGTGAGCGCCTGGCGAAGCGCGTCTTCCGCAGCGGACAAATTACCTTGGTGCAGAAATAAATTTGCTGAAGCGAGGTAAAAGGGAAGGCTGTTCTTGTTCGGGAACTTCTGCAGTTGTTGTCCAGTCTCCTCGATGTCTTCTTTTGTTTGCGCTGCCTCCGCTAGTGCGATAATCGCATCGCCGCTGTCAGGAACTTGCTCGAGGACTTTTAGGGCTTCTTTTTTCGCGTCGGCATGCCGTCCCATCGCGAGGTATGAACGGGAAAGCCGTGTACGATATTCGGCGTTGTCCGGGGCAAGTGCGCTAGCCTTGGCCAGAAACGCCAAGGCGCGGAGAGGTACTCCTTCCTCCAGCCACATCGCTCCGATTCGTTCAAACGCGAGCGCGTTTTGCGAATCCAGGCGAACTACATTGAGGTAACTCAATTTTGCCTTGTCGTAATCGCCACTTTTAAAGTAATTGTCCGCCTCGGAGAGAAAGCGTGCCTTCTTGCCTTCCTTGGAACACCCAACCACGAGTGTCGTCGCAAGAGTGATAGTTAAGATCCTAATCAAGGTTTTCGATGTTTGCATTTGGAGGGATGTTTTGACGTTAGTCGCTGTTTCTGTTTGCGCGGTCTTTGGAAATACCAAGTTTTTCCATTAGTTCGTAAAGAGTCGGGCGGCTAATGCCGAGGTCAGCAGCGGCGGTAGTGATTTTGCCGGAATTCTTCTTAAGCGCCTGCTCCACCATTTCCCGTTCGACCTGTTCGCGTGCCTGCTTAAGCGTTGTTGCCGATGAACCTGTTAGACCTTTCTCGTCATCTAACTCCAGGTCTTTTGCGGTTACTCGCGACCCGCTTGCCATAATGACACCACGTTTTACGCGGTTTTGGAGTTCGCGAACGTTTCCCGGCCATGAATAACGGTTCATCGCACGCAATGCATCCGGAGCGAAGACCATTTTCGCGTGGCCGTTTTGCCCCGCATACCTTTGCAAAAACTCGCGCGCCAGAAATACAACGTCTTCCCCGCGTTCACGCAGCGGAAGGAGACGAATGGTGACAACGGCAAGGCGAAAATACAGGTCTTCGCGAAATTGTCCCTTATCGATGAGCTCTTTGAGATCGGCATTGGTGGCGGCTACTAGTCGGGTATCGACTTGAATCTCCTGCCTTCCGCCCACCCGCTGCAGCCGCTGTTCCTGAAGAAACCGAAGCAGCTTCACTTGAATCGCAGGGGGCAGTTCGCCAATCTCGTCAAGAAACAAGGTGCCGCCACTGGCTGTTTCCAATAATCCTTTGCGTTGAACGTGAGCACCAGTGAACGCGCCTTTTTCGTGCCCGAACAGTTCACTTTCCAGAAGGTTTTCGGGAATGGCGTTGCAATTGATGGCGACAAACGGACCCTCTTTGCGTGTGCTACGGCGATGAATAGCCGCGGCCGCCATCTCCTTTCCAGTGCCGCTTTCTCCCAGTAAGAGAACTGGAGCATTCGTTGCGGCGACCTTGCGGATGAAAGCAAAGACGGCCTGCATTTGTGGACTCGTGCCCAGCATGTCCTCAAAGACTTCACTGCGCTGGCTTTGTTGTAATTTGTGATATTCCTTCTCGAGTTCTGTTACGTGGATGCATCGGCGAAGGAGTAACCTTAGTTCTTCCATCTCCACGGGTTTGCATAAGAAGTCGTAAGCTCCCGCGCCAACTGCCTCAATGGCATTCTGTTTTTCGCTCTGACCGGAAATGATGATGACCTTTGCCGTGTTATCGATTGCAAGTATATCAGACAACGCACCCAGGCCTTCGTCACATTCGTTAGGTCGAGGTGGCAAACCCAGATCAAGAAGCGTTACTGCCGGCGAGTTAGTCTCAAAGCCTTCTCCTGCTGCCCGGCGATCTTCAGCAAAGTGGACATCATAGTTTTCGCTCAAGGCCCATTTCATCTGGATCCGGATCGCCTCATCATCGTCAACGATAAGTATTTTCGGTTTCATGCGATTTGACACTTTAAAGGCAACATCACGCGGAACGTTGTGCCGACGCCCAGCTCACTTTCGACGTGAATCTTCCCGTGATGCGCTTCGACAATTGTCTTGGATTGGAACATGCCAATGCCCAGTCCTTTCTTCTTTGTGGAGCGGAACGGCCGGAAAAGTGAATTCTTGATAAACTGCTCAGTCATTCCGCAGCCATTGTCGCTTACGGATAAAGCCACCCACTCTCCCTGTCGGGCTGTTTCCACCGTAATCTGGCCATCCATACCGACCGCATCCCGCGCGTTGAAAAGGAGATTTGTGAATACGCTTTGCAGCTGTTGTCGATCAGCCGAGATCTTCGGAATCTGATCAAACCTGGTGACAAGGCTGGTGTCGAGCGTCCCATTCAAGCTCGCGAGGGATTCGGTCACGATGAGGTTGAGATCCAGCTCCGCCGGCTTGAGACGTAACTCGTGGCGCAACGCATTCATGCGGCTGATGAGATCATTGATTCGACTGGCCGCACTTCCGATTCCGCGCAACGCGTCCTCCCGAAAAGCGGGATTGTCGAAGTGTGTTGGCAAATTCTCCAACATGAGACCAAGGGTTGAGGCCGCGTTCTTCAGGTCATGAATCAAAAATGCCGACATCGTTTGAAACGCTTCGAGCTCTTTTCTCTCCATGATTTCTTCGGTGAGTCGCAACTTCAGCAGGCTTGCCGCCACCTGTTCCCCAATGCATTTCAACAGATCCATCTCCTCCGCCGAGTAGCCCAGCCCCCTGACACGGTCTGCAAGTACAATCACTCCGAGCCAATGCTCTCCTCCAACTAGCGGAACACAAATAGGGCTCCCCCCGCTGCGGAATTGGCCCTTGTTTTTTTCCATGAGATCTCGGGCCCATTTTTCCTTTGCTCTTCCCAGATCGAACGGCCGCGACAGCATTGTTAACTCCGCCAAACTGACTTCCTTTCCCACGATCGAACTTGTGAAAGTATCGGTGGGGGCTTGCTGCGCATTGGATGTTGAGCCCACGCGGATTAGCCGCTCTCCTTGCTGGTCGATGAGCCATGTCGAGACCGACAACGCACCAAACGTTTCCGAAATCAGTCGCGCTGCGATCGTCCCAAGCGCAGTCTCATCCAGAGCAACGGACAAATTTTGAGCGAATCGCGCCCAGATTTGACGAAAGTCATGCTGTGGCCTTTTAAAATGGCGGCTGATAAACAGCTGTAGACTTTGCCTGGCCCGCTCGGATAGGAACAGCATGGCCATAATAGCCACGCCGAGGAGGACAACAAAGGCCGCGATCGGAAAGCCTGCGATACCACCAAATCGGGCAACGACTTGCGCCAGTACGCCGACAACGAAAAGATATGTTCCAGTCAGCAATACCGTGACCGAAGTATGCAAAACTGCACGTGACGGATAGACATCGATTTCGTTGAATCCGGTCCGCAGATAAGCAACGGCGATCAAAGCGCATCCAATTAGAAGAGCGGTCGCTTCGATGCCAAGTTGACTCGGGTCATAGTCCGAAAAAAGAAGCGCCTGACTTCGCGTGTAGATTCGCGCGCCGAAGATTACCCCGAGCCCAAGAACAAGGAATTTGATTCGCCAGCGCATCGTTCCAACCGTAGCCCGAAATGTCCGCTCGATGTTCATCAAGATCAGGACCGTGAAAACGAGTAGAAGAACGTTTAGAAGTTTTGCCGGTTCACTAAGTCTAAGTCCCCAACCGCCCATCGGCTCGTCATATGCGACTACAGAGAAGAAGGGCATGTAGAAAACAGCGAGGCATATCAGCGGGGTTAGAAACGCGGCGATAACGAGCCATCGGGATCGGGCTAGGAATTCGCGGTGGTTTGCCCTGGAATACGTCAGGCTAAACGTCAGCCAAAACCCGGGAATGAATGATTTTGCCACTAACGCCAGCGTTTCCCAAAAGGCCGCCTTCTCAGGAACGGGCGCAACGTTTTCTATTGCGCCGAATAAATTTTCGACCGCGAAAATCAACATCCCAGCCGAAAAACACCAGGTCGCAAGGGACCGCCGCGCTCGACAGGCCGCAGCTGCAGCCAAAGCGGCGCTGAACATACCAGCGGCTAATGCTAATGCGGTGTTCGGACTCACAATTCGGTTTGAGCTGGCGTATTCAACTGAACCGCAGCTTCAGCTGCGGCAGGAGTTTTCTGGCCATTACAAAATTGAAGTCTCATTTGGCAAACGAAACGCTCTCTGGCCGTAAACGCAGCGAAATTGAGTCCAGCTTACGTATGGGACGCCAGAGAGCCGGGTTCTCTCAAGCTTTCTCCGGAAACAGGAGCGCCAAGTTCCAAAAAAACCTCGGCAAAATGAAAAGAAGGCCGGGAAACCGGCTGGGACAAGTCGGCTACGATGTGGAGCTGGCTTCTTTTGCCCGGTTCCGGGCCTCGCTCCTATGTAACCAGAACAACAGCAGCAAGAATGGAATTAGTGAAAGCGCGAAAAAAAGCGGTCCCCCGCGGGTGTGGATCGGACTGTGAATCATTTGAGGACCGATATTCGCGCAGAGTAGACCGATCACGAGAATACGAAAGCCATTTCGTAAAATGCCGAGCGGAATGACAAATGCGACGAGCACAATTCTCCGCCATGAGGTTTTCAGGAACAGATTGGCGGCCAGGATGCTGGTCATCACCAGCACCAAACTCGACCGAATTCCGCTGCATTCCTGCGCCACTTCGATGGTGATATTTGGCAATTGAAATATGGCTCCCTGCCGAAGGAAAGGCGTGCCACTCAGATGAAAAAGAACGTTAGCGACCTCAGCTGAGGCAGACTTGGAGGCCAATTCGAGAGCGTCTCGCATCGAATCGGGCATTGGCACCATGAAAATAAGGTACGCCAACGGAAAAGCTGCCGATCGCATCCAGTCGCGTCCGAAGAAGAAAAAGCCTCCCGCCGAAACGCAGCAAAGAAACGACAACGTTAGCACCGCCAGGCGTTCCGGCTCGATCAGCGCTTTCGGTTCGAGACGCCAGGTGTAAGAGAATATGAGCAGAGCGACAGCGGCGACGAGCGACCCAATGGCGAACCCAAAATCCGTAACGTAGTTTCTTGCGAACTGATGGCGCTGGACCCAAAGAAGGTAACCAGAAACAAAGGGCACCAATATTATATATGAATAAAGGTCGCTTCCGGCTGCAAAGTTAATCAGCGCAAACAGGCTCTGACCGAAAGCTGCTATTATCAAAATCAGGAAACATGCAGCGCCCCAAAACCGCCACGTTTCCGCGTGATTTGACGACGCAACTTTGGAGGCTTCCCGTGGCCGTGCGGAAACGATTTCGTCGCTCGCCGCAGCTTCGTTTGATGAGGGGGGCATGTTCGAAAGTGCTTTTCAGGTAGCTTCCGGACTACAATTTTCGACCCGCTATCGGGACGGTACCGGCGACCAGATTTTTCCCTTTAATACGTATAAGTCAAACCGGCGAAATAGCGATTTCGCGAGTAGCCCGGTGTCGATCCCAGAGAACCTTGGGTGTTATGCTCGTAGTTCAAATTAAACGTGAAATGCTTATCGATCAGGTAATGGAGTCCAACATTAAGATTGAAGGAATCCTGGGTGCCTGTGCCCTGGTTGTCGTCGTGGTGGTAAAAAACCCCTGTCGTGGAGCTGAGCCGCGAAGTTAGATTATAGTTCAATACTAGCCCCGTTCGCAGTGTTGTGCGGATCGATACACCTTGCGAATTGGGCGCCTCGTATCCGTAACTGGTCGTCCAGATTAATGAATGGTTACTGCCCGCGTAAGCCAGTGAACCTTCAACGTATGGATCCGCCCTGTCTCCCGCGTTTTGAAGAGAGCGAAATGCTTCGCCGCCGAGCGCGTGAATAACCAAGTGTTCGGTCAGATGGTGATCGAAACCAACCAGGACATAGTTAGTGGTAGAATCGGTCGGGGCAGTATCATAATCAATCACTTCATAGCGGTAGTTGCCGAGCAGATTTGTGCGACTCGTCAAGCTGTATTGCAGCTGTTCGCCGAAGGTGTTTTGAAACCGGTCTTGAAATGATCCAATTGTCGATTGGTCGTATTTGACTCGTTGAAATGTATAACTCGTAACAGCACTTAGTCTCGGTAACCAATAATAGGTAAGCGAAAAAATGTCATTCGTGTAGAAGTAAGCAGCGCGGACATTCTCCGGGCCAACATCGGATTGAAAGTTGGGCTCCGTCTGGTACGCGCCGTAAATGCTGGCGTAGAAAGACAGCCGCGAAGAGAACTCATGTGCAAGCGTCATTGTAACGTTTCCGGCTGTCTCATCCTGGCCTGACACGTCAAAAAACTGGCTAAAACGGCCGACCCCAAGCAAGGAAAACTGTGTCACTCCGCCCGGGCGATCATAGGTGAGAACAACATTTTCTCTACTGAACCATGACGCTTCCGGATTATTGCTTAAGACAGCGTTGTCGTCGTATCCGAAATCTACTCCGGCTGTGATTTGAAGTGGAACAGCTGGCAACCAGCCCAAACCAGCTGCTTCGAACGTTGAACCGGCCGCGTCCTGACCACGGCTCTGGACCGGTTGTAAATAAAGAAAAGCGCCCAGGAGAAACGCGAATACCAGCGAATCGACGCAGTTACGGCCACGGTGAAGTCGACATGGCAAAATCATGTTTGCGCCCTGCCGTCACCTCGATCAAAACAAACTGCGTGAGATGTAGATCACATCACCGTCCTGGACATATTCTGGCTCAACGGGATCCCCGTGAATACTGTGCCGAAGATTTATCGTCTCGGCGCGTTGTACGCCGTTGATAATGCGAGTCAGACGAATGTTGCTGGCGCTTCCGTAATCACTGACTCCGCCTGCCTCCATGACCGCCTGGTACACAGTCGTGGGGCGGTCAAAAGAGTATTTACCCGGCTTGTTGGCAAATCCGGACACAATCACGTTCGTCGCGCCACTCTCCAGCGTGACAACCACCTCGGGATTATCAAGGTGGGGTTCATAAAGACTCGTCAGCTGATGTTGAAAATCGATAACTCGCTTTCCAGCAGCCCTCACTTCGCCAATGATTGGCAGCGTCACTTTACCGTCCCTCCGAATTCTCTGCACCTGATCCAAATCGGTTTCTTCCGCAAAAGAAAGCTTGATAACGTCCCCGGGAGACAGCCTAACGGGCGTGTAAGGGCCCGGCGGATTAGGCAAAGGCGGCAGGGGGCTCTGGCACCCGACTCCGGCAAGCGAGACAAGAATAAGGGCAGCGAAAAGCCAGAAAGACCCGCACAGCATGCCCTTGCGGCAAAAAACTTCATCGACGCCTCCCAAAGGTTTTTCGGCGGACATAGGTTTCGTCTCGTGTGTCATGCAGCGTGTTTATTCTACAAATATGTCAATTGGCAAGATAAATACCGCTCAGTGTGCGACTGCTATCGGTCCTTGGGAAGGGACCGGCATGTTTTGGTGAAAATTGCGCTGATCTACGACTTCGTTAGCTAGGCTTTCCAGACTTTCCCCGGGCCAACCTGCGCGTTAGCCATTGCATTTCGAGTATCCACGATGCACCGCGCCCAATCGCCCAGTTCGTGATAGTTCACTGACGAATGATTGGTCGCGACCAGGACAAGATCGAATGCCTCTATCGTCGCGCGGTTCCATTCCACAGATTTTTTTCCGGCGAATTGCGGGTGCTCGCGAGTTGGTTTGATCACCGGAACATACGGATCGTAATAGGCCACTTGTGCACCTCGTTCCGCCAACAACTTCATCAACGCATAACTGGGCGACTCGCGCTCGTCATCGACATTCGGCTTATATGCCAGACCGAGAATCAGAATCTTGGAACCGTTGATCGCCTTGCATTGACTATTGAGCGCATCTGCGACAGCTCTGACAACATGCTCAGGCATACGCGTATTGATCTCGCCCGCCAGTTCAATGAAACGTGTATGTTCGCCGTATTCGCGAGCTTTCCAGGTGAGATAAAATGGATCGATCGGAATGCAATGCCCACCGAGCCCCGGGCCTGGATAAAACGGCATGAATCCAAATGGCTTCGTTTTAGCCGCCTCGATAACTTCCCAGATGTCAATGCCCATGGCGCCGTAAACTAGCTTCAATTCATTAACCAGAGCGATATTCACGCTGCGAAAGATGTTCTCCAAAAGTTTGGTTGCCTCGGCAACTCGACACGAAGAAACGGGCACAATTTTATCGATTGTCTTACTATAAAGAGACACGGCCCGCTCAAGGCAAGCAGGGGTATGACCACCAACGACCTTGGGAATCAGTTTCACTTTACTTTGTTCATTGGCTGGATCCTCCCGCTCCGGCGAAAAAGCCAAATGAAAATCCACACCGGCCTTCATTCCGGAGCCTTTCTCGAGGACCACCCGTAAGTCATCGTCTGTTGTGCCTGGATAAGTTGTCGATTCAAGCACCACTAAAGCCCCTCGCGACAGGTGAGGGCTTATTGCATGGCCGGTTTCGAGAACGAAGGAAATGTCCGGTTCTCGGTTCTTGCTCAAAGGCGTAGGCACGCAAATAATCACCGCTTCAACTTCTTTAACCCGACTGAAGTCGGTGGAAGCGCAGAGCCTCTCATTTCTTACAACCTCCTCAACGGTCTCCGACGCAATGTGCTTGATGTAGCTGCGTCCCTTGTTAATCAAATCCACTTTGCCGGCATCGATGTCCAGACCGAGAACGTCGACATTCGCGCGCGCAAACTGGATTGCCAGCGGCAACCCAACATAACCAAGACCAACAATCGCTATCTTCATTGTCGCATGCTAACGGGATGTCGAGCGGCTTCCGCCATCTCTTTGCTCCTTTGTGACGCCGCCGGGAAAAAAAGAAATCTCGCGTAAATGTAAGCAATGCTCTCGCCAAGCACTTCTCGAACGCCGTCGCTATAGCGCCACCAATGCTTGGGATTATAATCAGGGTTAGGAACTGCGATAATGCCCACGGGAACGTCTCGACCAAATGCCTTCTGGTATAGTAACTGGGTTCGACGCGCGTGCAGACTCTCAGTGACAACATCGATGCCAGACGGGCGCATATGGTGATCGCGAAACCAGTTTCGCAGGGCAATCGCTGATCCATACGTTCTGTCCCGGTCCATTACGCGGGAAGGAACCATCTGCACTGACTCATCGGCCAGACCGTATTTCTTCAATAGATCGGCTCCCACACTGGCGGAAGTTTGGTAATCATTAACGTATCCTCCATTTCCCTCAACAGGTCCACCTGTCGTAAAAATCCGTTCATAATGATTGGTTTGGAATTCATCCGAAGCCGCCCGGATCGCATATTCATGTATCCATCCTTCGACCACGAGGAGACTTGCGTTCACACGGTGCGTGATAGCTAGAAATGAGTACACGTGAGACAAACACAGATAAAAAGCCAGGAAGATCGCTAAAAGGACGGTCAGCCGCCCTGACCAGGACAATCCCCAACGTTCCCTTCGTGTAACAAGTCCCCAGATCACACTCAATGAGACGTGACAGCTATCGCGCCGAGTTGCGCCATAACTGCATCCATTACTTGCCCAACACTGATAGCCCTAGTCGCGCTTTGATCATAATCACGTTTGTAAAAAAACCTTTCGAGAAGCGGCGATACAATCTTTTCCTGTAAGCCGTATCCGTGTATTTCCCAGGGGCTGGTACAGGTGAAGATGGAGACGCATCGCGCGCCGCTGCCCAGGGCCAGGTGCATGGGCAGGCTATCGCCGGAGACCAGGCAACGGTGTCCCTGCACGTCGGCAAGATGTTCCAGTAACGTGGGACGGTTCTGTAGCACATTCACCGTCAGGCCCGCCGACTCCAGTTCGCTTTTCAATTCATCGTAATAGGCCCATTTCTTCATTGGCCAGACTGCTCCCGCTGTGGGTGAAATGGCCACGTGGCCCTGCAACCCGGTTCGCTGCGGTGGCGGCAGATAATATGGTTCACCCGCAAAGGCAAAACCGAGACCGGCGAAGATCAACTCCTGATAAGTGCGCCGGTTTATGAGCTTGAGGCGATCTGCTTCCTGTCGCCCATAGGCGCTAATCAAGCTCAAGTCGAACCAGTCCTGCGAATCTGAAGTATAAGCGAGTTTGTCGTCGCCCTGTAGATGTGCACCGAAGAGTTGTTTAAACTTCAGTTCCTTCAAAAACCGGCTCGTCTCCAGATCATCTTCCAGATTGATCACAAGATCGTAGGCCGTATCGCTGATGCGGCTGCGATCCTCCCAAGAGACACAACGAACAGGCCGATCGATTCCTTCCAAAAGTGGAAGGTTGCTTTTCGCGGTCACCCAGCTAACTGGTCCATCCAATCGTTTTAACAAGGGAGTTGTTCTTACGACATCGCCAGTCGCCCCAAGCTTGATAATCAAAACGTTCATTTAATTGTCAGTCCTTGCTTTGCCGTGGTGTTACTTTTAGCGAACTCTGACCGAACAAAATGAAATACTTAGATGCAAAGCTGTCGTCCAAGTCTGTTAACGATTCCCTTAACTGGGTAACTTGCTACGCTCGAGCGAATACATCATTCTATCGTATGTTTTCAGCGCAGAAAACTTAACCCAATTGTAAGCTGATTGCGTTTGCATCGCGGTCGCAAAACCAAAGAGTTTTTCAATCCAGACATACTTCCACGATGCCCTGGGAAGCGATAGCCGTCCTCCCAAGCTCCCGGCAAGGTTTTGTGCTTCCTGAATCAGATCAGGTCGATTTGGAAAGAAATGGTGAAGCCAGGTTTGCAAATACCCCAGGCATGCTGCTCGTGTCCGTTCGCTGTTCTCAAGTGAAAGGAGATATTGAACATGCAAGTTTAGAGAGATCAGTAAGGAATCCAGTTTCCTGTTAGATCTTCCAATGTGACTTATGGACTTGTATCCGACATCGCGGTAGTACGATTTTGCGTCTGGCACAAATTGAATGCCATCTGAAGCCAGAATTACCCGGCAGAAATATTCTCCGTCGTTATCCCGAAATAACCGGGTATCCCACGGTCCGGCGGCTTCAGTGAGGGTACGGCTTACCAGCCAATTGTCCGTCTGCATGTGGAGATTATTGGCCATTTTTCGAGTTAACCATTCGACAGGTGAAAGGTCATGCCAAAGTAGCGTTGGGATGAACCTTGCTTTGTTTGGTCGATAAATAAAATAGCCCCACGCGCCGGAAAGTAGCGTTCGGTCACTCAAGCCATTCTTAATTTTCCGCACTTGGCATTCGATCTTATGAGGATGGAGGATATCATCAGCGTCCAGCCATTGAATGTAATCCCCCTGAGCCAGAGAGAGCGCAGTATTTCGCGCCACCGCTGCGCCCTGGTTCGACTGTGTCACAATCCGAACATTACTCGACTCAAATTGTCGCGCAGTCGCCAGAGTCTTATCAGTGGAACCGTCATCAACAACAATGATTTCTTTATGGGGCCAAGTCTGCGCGATTGCGGACTTAATTGAATCGCCTATCCAGGCTTCGGCGTTATGCGCAGGGATCAGGACAGAGACAAGCGGATCCATACTAACTTCTTTCTGGGATCACCGAGGATCGTTAATCGATATTACCACGTCGCGGGCGGTAGGCGCCGCTGACGCAACGCACCGACTCAGGGAGCTACTAAACTCCAGCCGGATCTGATCGTTGGACCTAAGGCACCGCTAATGTAAATGTTATTGATCAGGTACCAGATTGCCGTTTGGCGCGTACCCGTGTTATAAAGGACGTAATCGGGGCTTCCGTCGCCGTTAAAGTCAGCTACGGCCACGAGGGACCAGCCGCTTGGGATTAGCGGGCCCGCCGCTACGCTAGTAATTGTTAAGCCCGATAAATAACCTATCACTGTATAGCCACCGCTAGGGTAGAAAAAGACAAAATCCGGATGGCCGTCGCGATTAAAATCGGCTGCAGCCACCAATGTCCATCCTCCCGGAAGCGTCGGCCCGAAACCACCGCTGACGTAAACATTATTGTTCAGATACCAGACTGCTGTTTGGTGCGTGCTTGGGTTGGAAAGAACGTAATCGGGTTTGTTATCTCCGTTAAAATCGGCGGTGCTCACTAATTCCCATCCATGGGGAAGGGTCGGCGCATAAGCCCCGGTGAGATACGTCGGTCCGGACAAATACCAAAGTGCCGTTTGATTTGTGTTGGAAGCCAAGAGCACATAATCAGAATGGTTGTCGCGATTGAAATCCGCCAGCCCTCTTAGCGTCCAACCGGCCACAAGGGTGGGACCGTAAGCAGCGCCTACGTAATTATTGTTGTTTAGATACCAGATCGCTGTCTGATTCGTACTAGCGTTCTGAAGCACATAGTCCGGGTGGCCGTCGGCGTTGAAATCCCGCACCACAGCTTTACCTGCGCCTGTTGCTCCCCGTAAGGGATGAGGATAGGTGAATTTCTGGTAACCTGGTTTAACGCCGATAACATAATCGCGATTTGCCTGCACGTAACTCGCCACATGCTGGTTGTTGCCACATGCATCCTCGCCATCTTCGGCCAAACCTACCGCGTTACCAGCCGTACCAGTGTTGTTCCATACGTAAAGAGGCTCTTGATAAGTATAGTAGCTAAAGTTGTCCCCAGCATAAGGACCACATTGTGACGTGTATTGATGAAACACGGCGCCGGGACCATAGCCCTGGCCCACCTGGTGCGGAGTTGGATATTGCGTCCAACAACAGTAAGGACCGCTGTTCCGACGCGTGTTCAGGGCGCTTAAACGAATATTGCCCTTTTGACCAGAACAGGTGGAACTGATTCTCGGCAGAGAATTATCCGTGATGACACCGGTCCCGCCGCGTACCCAAAAGAACCACTGGAGATCCAGTTCAGTGTTACAATCGGCGAAAGAATCAAACACCAGTTCGTTGTTATAAAGCTCGAAGTGCCGGACGCCGATGGTGCTGGTATCCGCCCCGTGTGAGCCCTGCGTGCAGTTATCCAAAACATTGTGGCGAAAAACCACGCGGCTGTTGTTATCGAAATCGAAAGTCGTCAGGTAAGCGTGGAAATCGCAATCCTCGATGTAAAGGTTTGTAGCTCCGTTCGCGTCCGCTATTCCCATTGTTGAGTTCGTTGACCACGAGGTGTTTCCTTCAAATGCCACCTGAATAGCCTCCGCCTGTTGGGACCACGTATCGTCGAACGAACAATTCCAAATAAGCACCTGGTTGGTCCCGGCAAAAATCGCGCCGGAGGGACTTCCACCGCCAGTTTCGAACCAGCAATCATGAATGAGCGTTTTGGGTCCAGTCCAGCCTCCGTAAACGCCCGTCGCCGCGGAAACCGACGACGCACCGTGAACAAACCTGATACCGGACAGTTCCGCAGATCCTGCGGCGGTCTGCTGGATGCGGATCAGGGGTGAATTCCCGTTGTCTCCCGGATGCCCGTTATTGTACCCATTAAGGATCGTGGTCCGAGGCTGTTTGGCAATCCACCAAAACTGATAGATGCCATTTCCGCCAGCGTGCGTAACGTTCATTACCAGCGTGGTGCCGGAATAACTTGTCACCGTGCCCTGCATCCAGTAACCGCGAGCATTGGTAGTCGGGTGGCCAGGAGAATTGGGCATCTTCCCGATTAGCAAAACTTCCCCGGGACTGATCGACAGACCGGCACGGGTCGTGATAAATGTCTTCGTTCCAGTCCCAATAGCGACGGAAGACTTCGTGTCGCCGATGATGCGACCGCCGCCGGCTCCTTTTAGCTTAATCCCTTTTGAGATTGTCACGGGCGTTGACCAGGTAAATTGACCGGATGGCAGCGTGATCGTGTCGCCATTCTGCGCCCACGTATTATGTATGTTCTGGACGTCAGCCGCGCTGCCGTTCGAATTGAATACCGCAGCGTTGCCTTGGCGTGGCAGTAAGCTGCTCAACGCCACCGTAAAAAGAAGGAACCCTAGTGTTTTCACGGAGGTAGTGGAGGTCAGGGATATCGCACTCAGGGTACATGGCAAGCAAATTTCTTTGGTCGAGGTACATATTTTTTTTGGTACGCGTCGCTAATCTCTAATGAGGGATCGCTTTTTTACGCGACTTCCGTTCATTGGATAAATCGTAAAAGTGGTATCACGGGTTACCGCCGAATCCGTCACTTTTCGACAATCATCGGGGTAGCAACCGGGGAAGAAGTCGTTGCCACATTCTCCACTGTCGCGGCACGCTCCTCGATTTTATCGAGCCAAATTTCCCGCCAGTAGGAGTAGATGCTGCGCGGGCAAAACATGCGGCACGCGCTGTAACGCGACTGGCAAAAAACTGAATCGAGAATGATGCAGGGATTCTTAATTTCCTGCATCTTTCCAGTTCTTTCGTTGATAATCTTCGTCACACGCTTCAGGACACGATAAGTGCCGCCACAATAAGGCACCATTTCGGCGTCCCAACGGAGCCCACGATTTCGACTCTCCTCGTTCAGCGTAGCGAGGATTTCTTCATGGGGTTTTACCCGCACGAGATCGCCTGGTTGCAGATTACGCGTTCCTGTAGGCGTCGGCTGTCCCACCGGGATTGGACCCGAATGCCTTGGAAAGCGAGTTTTAGTCCATAATGGGGCAAGCTTGTCGTACAGCCATCGCATCGGCGCGCCGATTCCGATGCCGGCCTCGCTTAAATTGTAGTATAACGAATACACGAACCCCGCGATGATGCGGCCCAAGCCGACGTTGCCGGAACGATAGTCTTCGACGTATTGACGAAGGTCCCACCAATTAAGGTCGCTTGTGAAGTACGGCAATCGCGTGGCCTGGCAACTGTAGATGGGAGTACCCGTCTCATCGAGATGTTGAGTGGCCTGATTAACATCCGACTCCGTGCATTTCGCAGACTTTGCCGGCGCGCTCCCGTTTGATAAAACGGGAGCTGTCTCGTTTCGATTGGCTTGGACAGGTTTGAGCCAAGCGTCTTTCCAGAAGATCAAACACCCGGCCTGGCAACCGCCGTGCGCGGAGCCGTCGCATCGCGTATTGAGATGCACTGCTCGATGGACACGACGACCACGAACGGGAAAAACGGTGTCACAGGTTTTGTGCGCCCGCTTGTAGACCTGAAACCGTTGACCACAAAACCGGAACATCTCAGGCATGAAAGGCATTCCTTCGAGCTGTCCTCTCTCATCAAGGGTTGCAAGAATTTCTTCTTTGCTCCGAACTTCCACCCAATCACCGGCGTCGGGTTCGCGCGTCCAAAATTGTGTCTTTCCCTCCGGCTTCATAATGACAATTCCTCTTTCCGGAGTTGCAGGCCAACTTTTCGGTCGCGATGCAAGCCACTTGGCGGCAGGGCGCCTTGGTTCCTGCGTTTTACTTTTAAGAGCTTTGTTAAAGTTTCGCCAGGACTGAGTGCCGCATGAAGGACAACCGTCAGCAGCCCTGTGAATATCCGAAGCCGACTATAGCCAATCTGAGAATCCGAAAGTTGCTTGCGGTGGTAAGTCCAGAAGTCCTTGTCCCGGCCCAGTAAGCAGCTCTTACCCAGAAATCTGTAATAGCTCGCGACGTGCTGGCTCAGGAGTGCTTCGAACTCATCCACGCTTAGAAAGCTACGACCATAAGTTGATAACGTGTGCAACCATCCCGAAAGATCTGTCTGCAAATCGTTCGACATTTCACGCAGCGATTCAGGACGGACTCTGGTGAACGTCAACACTTGATGGATGAATCCGAAATCGCTCGTTCTCAAAAGATCGAAACAAACTTCGGTGTCGGCGTGAATGTTGGCTGCGTTGTAGAAGGCTTTGCGGTCTCGGATCAGGTTGGCACGATAAAGCACCGTGGTAGCTGACCCGAACACGTATAGTCTTTCGAGAAAATGCCTCCGGCAGATCTCTCGCCCAGAAACAAACTGGTGGCCATACGATAGGCCGTCCCATGCGACTTCGTTTCCTTTCAAAGCATAGGCGCTGACCAGACCAACGGTAGGATGCTCTTCTGCAAGGGCGACCATTTTTTCCAGGCATTCGGGAAAGATCCAGTCGTCACCAAACACTACCTTGCAGTACTTACTTTCGGGTGAAATCTGCCGCAATGCGTTGTTGTGGTTGGCGATTGCAGACAAAAACTCTGAATTCTCGTGAACACGAATACGCGAATCTTTTTCAGCGTAGCGGCGCGCGATCTGAACCGTTTCATCGGTGCTACGGTTGTCGACGATCACATACTCCCAGTTTTGATAGGTCTGGCCAAGCACACTCTCAATACATTCGGCGAGGTATTCTGCGCCGTTGTACACAGGTGTAACGACGCTAACCAAAGGTTCTCTGGACTTGCTCATCGCATTTACCGCGTCCTCTAAGCGGAAACCAGGGCTTTCTCATCGACAAGGGTGCGTTTTCTGAGCCCCTGCAGGACATTCATGTAAAGTTCTTTCTGCCCCACGACGTAGAACAGGATTACACCGTAAACTACAAGAAGTATCAGGCCCGCGATGATAAGACGTGGAAGCGGAGGCATCAGCGGGATGCAGGCGTAATGCACACTGAACGCTATTGCAGCACCAACCAGACCTGAAAGTAACGGACGGCACACAGTAAGCAAGATGTCACTCAGCGAAATACCGGTGCCGTATACACACCACGCAGTATGAGGAATTGCCCATAAAATCATCGCCGTAGAGTAGCCAAGTGCGACTCCTTTGGGCCCATAGGGAAGTCCCACCAGATAACCAAGCATCACGATTGGCGCCAGAACCAAGGCGGTTTTCAAGCTGCGTTTCACCAGTCCCAACGCAAACATCACCCACGCCAGAGGATTAATCATTGCTATGACCAGGATTGTTGGGGCTAACAGGCGGAAAATCGGCGCCGCTGCGTCCCATTGTGGCCCAAGCAGCACGTGAATGATATCATCGGCAAAAAATGCGCACATAATCGTGATCGGGATAGTCATCGCCAGGACGATTGAGTACCCTTTAAGGAAATAGTTTCTAAAGCGCGGCCGATCACTTTGTATCCGCGATAACGCAGAGAACGCGACTTCGCCGATAGACTGATTAAGGTTATCGGTTGGGATGTTGATCAACTGATAAGCGCGACCATAAAGTCCGATGACCTGTGGCCCCCAAAAGCGACCTAACAAGACTTTTTCCATGTTGTAGGCCACGTACGTTACTATGCTATTCAGAGTGAGCGTGCCGCCAAAGCGCATCATGGAGACAATTTCTTCGGCATGCCGCGGCCTCCCGGGAACCCAGGCAGCTGCGATCCACACCCCGAGGGTTGTGGTTATTGGAAGCGCGAGTGCCATTGCCACTAAAGCCCAGTATGAAAGGCCCAGTTGAGCAACGCCTGCGGCGACAAGCGTGCTTACTACCAAGGCACTAATATTGATTACGGCCAGCGCGGTAAAGCGTAGTTCACGTTGCAGCAGAGCAGAATGCTGCACGCCTAGCGCGTTAAACAAGAAACCCAGGGACAGGACCATGGTGATATGCAGAAGGCGGGGCTCGTGGTAAATACGGACCACAAGCGGCGCAAAGACCACTGTCAACACGGTAAGGACCACGCCTACCACGACGTTAATCCAAAACAACGTCGAACGCTGCTCGTTGGTTACGTTTTCACGTTGAACCGTCGCACTCGAAAGTCCAAAATCTCGGAACAGAAAAAGGATACCGGTAAAGGCCGTCACCATCCCCACCAGTCCGAAGTCTGTTGGATTTAACATGCGAGACAGAACCATGACAGAACCTATTCGTAGAAAAAAATTCGCCCCTTGAGCGGTGACTCTTGCCATCCCCCCACGGATTGTTTTTTCTTTGAGGTCCTTCACGCTTACAAAACCAATTTGCGGCAGTAAAACGCTTCCGCATGGCCGCTGGGTGCATTACATTCCATTCCCCGCAACCGCATCAGAGATAAGAACGTATCTTCCTGGAACCAGCGCTTGCCGCGCTGTGACCGAAAGGCCTCCATTAGATACTTTACCTTTTTTTTGCTCGCCTCGGAGTCGAGCGGAACAAAAACATTCGGCCGTCCCATATCCCCGTCGTACTTTGGGATCTCGTATTCGAGTATCAAATGATCACGGAAAGTATTCCAGGTCAGCTCGGAAATCTGGCGATGGTCTTGATGAGCATCCCTTCCATTGTGAGTCAGAATCACGTCCGGTGAAGTCGTTTTTAATTCCTCTTCAAATACGGTCTTGATATTTGTGCCATCGAAAGGAAAGAAACCGTCGCGGAAGTCCTTGATAACTATCTCTTTTTTCTTCGCTTGTTCCAGAAACAGCGCCGCGCTGGTTCTGGCTTCCTTTTCACGTTCACTTCCGCCAGAGCTGAAAACCATCCAGAAAATTTCCAGGTCTTTACGCGAAGAAAGCCACTGTAAAATCGTCCCTCCGCAACCGATCTCGATGTCATCTGAGTGACACCCGAGGCACAGGACTTTAAGGCGGGGCGTTGGGTTTTGCAGCAAATTCAGGCTCAACATAGAAGCTGGCTAGGATTTGCCGTTCTTCCACACCTCCCACGGAGCGAGTCCACTGCTGGCCAGGCTTTCAAGGTGCTGACGGTCCTTAAAGGTGTCCATGCTTTCCCAAAAACCGTCATAAGTGTAGCCGATTAGTTGTTTCTCCTTCACCAGCCGCTGGAAAGGTTCGATGACCAGTTCTTCTTTTTCGCCCAGGTAATTAAAGATTTGCTTCTTAAAAACGAAGAAGCCGCCGTTGATGCGAAGGTCACCGTTCGTAATAGGATGGATATCGTTAACCAGACTGCCATTGCTCTTTGCAACGGATACAGTGTGATAACTAAGATTGGGTCGGACGCACAAGAAGCTGGCAATCTTGTCCTGTGCATGAAAATGGTCGATCTGCTGGCCAAGCGGGAGATCGGTGAGACCGTCGCTGTAGTTAGCGAGAAACTCGTCTTCGCCTTCAAGGTATTTTTGCACAGCCTTCAACCTCATGCCGATATTGGAATTAACTCCCGTATCGGCAAACGTAATTCGCCAATCGTGGATATCGCTGTTTACAAGTTCCAGATTCCTGCCGCCGCCCGATAAAACGAAGTCGTTCGAAGCACATTCGTTGTAATTCAGAAAGTAGTTCTTAATCGCTTCTGCCTTATAACCCAGACATAAGACAAAATCCTTATGCCCATAGTGAGCATAGTATTTCATCACGTGCCACAGGATTGGCCGCTGACCGATGTGAACCATGGGCTTAGGAATGTCTTCCGAATCTCGGATGCGCATTCCCAAACCGCCGCAGAATAGAACGACTTTCATGTTTTTATTCTTTGTTGTTAGTGTTAAAAAGATTGTTGTTGCCGCAACCCCGTACCGTCGGGCGCAAAGAAGCGGTGCTATTTGCCGCCAAGGGGGACCTTGCTAGGCGTGAACGAGTTCTAACTCTTCCAGCCAGGTCTCACCTTTGAACTTACGATATTGTTCAGCGCGAAGGGCGTCTGCCAGGCGTCCGGGAGGAAGAGAAACATCGCCGTACGTAATGACCGCATCCTTCGGAATATCGCGCTTCAATACACAACCTTCGACCAGCCCCTCAGGAAGGTACTTCATGCGGCACATTTCGTCGGCGTTTACCGCCTCGCCATAGGTCATGTACATGCCGTAGTCATCGAGCGCTTCGCCGGCTTTCAGATCGCGTTTCGCACAGGCGCAAACTTCTACCACCGGACCACCAAGAGGCTTTGCGAGTTGATCGCGGAACAATACCACGCGAGCAATCGCTGAAGGCACTTCAAAGTGGACGAGATGGTAGGGAGTGAAGAAGGAATACAACGGCCCATCTCCCATCTTATAGAGATTGAGATAATGCTGTTGCTTGGGGTCTGGGTGTTCGGCGAGCACATACACCTTAGTAAGCGGCGTCCCGACAACATAATCGATAACGCCTCCCAGTTTGCGGACCTCTTCGATATCGTAAAGATCGCCTATCTTCATAACGTCACCCTTGTATTCCATACCACGCGACATGCCGCGTGATCTCACAACAAAACCAGTGGCGTTCGCAACGATTGCCTGTTCGAAGCTGATCTTCGAACCGTCAGCGAAGCTGGTGACCATTGCCGGGTTTTGTCCCCACTTTTCCGCGAAACCCTTTTGCGTGGTGGGATTGCGATACGGATCCTGCAACCCTTTGATGTTACCAATCACTCGCGGCGTGAGTCCGAGGCCTTTTACCCAGCGGTATAGATTGATCTGCACGCCTGGCTCGTCGCCGTCACAGGCAGAGAGAATCACGCCATGTTTAGCGGCGTAAGTTTGCAAGACGGGTCCGATCGTCGCGTCGATTTCTGCGTTCATCAGCACCACATCTTTTTTGTGCTGGAACGCCTCCAAAGCCACGTGGGCCCCGAATTCCACTGAGCCAGTGACATCTACGAGAACGTCTACTTCCGAGGAGCGAGCCAGCAAAAAGGCGTCGTCCGTCGCTACTGCTATTCCTTCCCGCATGGCAAGATCCGCCTCTTTTTGCGTCTTGGGCGAAACCACATCCTTTACGCCGGCATACTTGTACAAATCGAATGCCCGTTCTGGACGACGGTTGTACACGCCTACCAACCGCATACCTCGCGTGGTATTCACGATGTGATTGGCCAGTCCGTGCGACATGAATCCGGCCCCGATTAACGCGACGCGGATGGGACGACCTTCTTTTTCGCGAGCTTCTAAAGCAGTGTCAACGAGGATCATTGGTATTCCTTCAAATCGATTCTAAAATCGCTCCAGACTCCAGGGAGTTTAGTTAGCAACGAGCCGGCTCCATCTCCAGGCTCATTCGCGCCCTTAGCTCGGTTTCCTGTTCGCTCAAAGGCTTCCAGACTTTGTCCTTGTCCGAAATTACAGTTACTGGCAGCGGCCACTCCAATCCCAGGCGTGGGTCGTTGTAGAGCAAGCCGCCTTCTGTGCCTGGAGCATAAAATTCGCCGACCGAATAGCTGGTATCAGTCTGATCCTCCAGCGTCTGATAACCATGAGCGAAGCGTTCGGGCACATACAGAGCCCGGTAGTTATCTCCAGTCAGTTCAACGGCAATGTGTTGAAGATACGTTGGGCTTTCTGGACGCAGATCGACGATGATGTCTACGATCGCTCCACGCGTGCAGCGTACCAGCTTTGTTTCTGCCGCAGGCGGAAATTGGAAATGCATGCCGCGGACCGTACCCTTCTTGCGATTATGCGCGATATTGCCTTGCGCAATGAGCGGCTTCAGCCCGTGTTCTTCGAACTCGCGCTGACAAAATCCTCGCGCAAAAAAGCCCCGTGTGTCCTCGTGGCGTTGAACGTCGATAACGAACGCCCCTTTCAATTTGGTTTCGGTAAAAATCATAGCTACTGGGTCTCCACTGTTTTCAATCTAGTGCGTACCTACCGGCACTTCTTCCGCCGCGCAGACCCAGTGCAAGGAAGCATCCAGCTTCCCTTCCTTTAATAGGTCTTGAATAGTCGCAATCCGGAAATAGCTGTTGCGCTGTTGGTCGGTAAGTCCGCCACGGCGATAACTGTCGTACAACTCCTGCGCACCTTTACGCGCGGTCCACTTTGTCCTGAAACCCAGGACCCGCCCGATCTTATCACAAGTCACGCGATAGCAGCGCTTGTCGGGTCCGCCGTCAGGGGCATATTCGATTTGGCAACCAGGAACAGTCTCCGCAACGATGTCGGCTAGCTCGCGAATCCGATAATTTTCTTTTGTATTGCCTACGTTGAAAGTCTCGTTGCGAACAACATCTACCGGGGCGTCCAACACGGCTAACGCAGCTCCAATAATGTCGCGAATATGCACAATTGGGCGCCAGGGCGTGCCATCGCTCTTAATGTATATACGGCCGGTTGTGTATGCCGCGGCTACAAAGTCGTTAAGCACCAGATCGAGGCGTAACCGGGGAGACGTTCCGTAGGCCGTGGCATTTCGAAGATACGTAGGACAAAAATTCTCATCAGCCAACTTCGCAATGTCGCGCTCGGCGAAGACCTTCGATTCACCGTACGGCGTAACGGGATTCAGCGCGGCTGTTTCATCCAGAAACTCATCTCCGGCCGCGCCATAGGTGCTGCATGAAGACGAAAAGACAAACCGCTTTACGCCGGCCTGTTTGGCTAACTCTGCCAGGCGCACGGACGCACGATGATTGATGCTGTACGTCAGATCGGAATCCAGATTGCCCAGCGGATCGTTGGAGAGCGCGGCAAGATGAAACACGGCGTCGAAACCCTCCAAGTCGGTCACCGTCAAGTTCCGGATATCCTTGTGAACTTCTGGGATATCCGGGAATGGCATCCCAAAATCAGCTCCGTTATAGAGATCTGTATCGAGCCCGGTCACTTCGTGTCCAGCAGAACGGAACATGGAGCCTGCGACCGCCCCGATATAGCCCTTGTGGCCTGTGAGAAGTACTTTCATACGGTTTCTATGTCCAACTAGCTGTTGAAGTTACGCCAATAGCATGGCTAAAGGCAGACAGTTAGTCTATTGCTCGCCTGCTTCTACGGAAATGGCGCAGCGAAGTTCCAAAAAAGCTGAAATCATGCGAATTCAATCATACCATGACCGCGGTCGCTTTTGTTGACGCCTCTGAAATCTGCGCGACGATCGCCCTTCCAATCTCCAGCGAAGCGGTGGCTCCAGGCGATGGGGCGTTGCAAACATGGAGGGAATTTTGCCCTCGCACTATGAGGAAATCGTCTACGAGCTTCCCATTATCAAGCAACGCCTGAGCGCGCACACCTGCTTCGCACGGGAGAAGGTCTTCAGCCTGAACCTCCGGAATGAGTTGCTGAAGACTGTGCACAAAGGCGGCTTTGCTTAAAGAGCGATAAATCTCTTTCATCCCTTCGCCGAAATTCTTACCGGCAAGCCTCCAGAAACCGGGATACGACATCGTCTCCCAGAAGTCGCGCAAATTGAAATCGGTTTTCTTATAGCCCTCTCGCTTGAACGCCAGCACCGCGTTCGGCCCGCAGTGTACCGAGCCATCAATCATCCTGGTGAAGTGTACTCCCAGAAATGGAAAGTCAGGATTCGGGACCGGGTAAATCAATGTCTTCACAAGATGACGTTTGCTCGGAGCCAACTCGTAATATTCACCACGGAACGGAACAATCTTTACACCAGGGTTCTTGTTCGCGAGACGAGTAACACGATCGCTATGAAGGCCCGCGCAATTAATCAGGAATTTCGTCTCGAATTCGCCTTTTGTGGTTTCGATCAAATGCGTCCGGCCACGGTCTGTAATTCGTCGGACTTCGTTTTCGAACATTGCCTGACCGCCTTGTTCCAGGAATAACTCCAGGTATTTCTTCGATACGCTGCGGTAATTCGTGATGCCGGTTGTGGGCACATGGATGCCGGCAACACATCGAACGTGCGGTTCGATTTCGTTTAACTCTTGAGGGGAGATTTTTCTAACGGGCAAACCATTTTGCTGGCCGCGTTGGAAGAGGTTGTCCAATCCTTGGCGCTGCTTTTCCTGCGTCGCCACGATGACTTTGCCGCAAACCTCGTGCGGAATGTCGTGTTCTCGACAAAAGTCCACCATCGAACTCGACCCAGTCCGCGCGAATCTCGCCTTGTAGCTGCCGGGCTTGTAGTAAATGCCGGAGTGAATAACACCCGAATTTCTACCTGTTTGATGCAGCGCGGGCGACGCTTCCTTTTCCAGCATCAAGATCCTGGCATGAGGATATAGCTGGGCCAGATGCATTGCAGTGGAAAGCCCTACGATGCCTCCACCAATTACCGTATAATCGTAGATCATGTAAATGGATCTGGGGGTCAGCGTGAACAGGACGTCGCAAGCATCTTTCTATAGACGTTATCGAGAATTTCTCCTACCCGTGTCCACGAGTACCGCTCGTTTGCAAATTTTTGAATCTGCCTTCGGTGCGCCTCCAACTGTTGATACAAGTCACTGGCGAAATAGCGGCTGATTGTCTTGGCAAGGTCAGCTGAATTCTTTGGCCGGCAAAGAAATCCCGTTTCACCCTCGATTATGTCTTCTCGCAACGAGCCAACGTCCGTTGCGATTACTGGCAGCCCGAAACTGTAACTCAAGAAAGGAACACCGCTTTGGAAAATCTCCACGTACGGGATTACTACCACGTCAGCTGCCTTGAAGTAGCACTCAACTTCCTCGTCTGGTATGTGTTCGATCCTTGTAATCACTCGTCCGCCAAGTTCGCTCTCGCGAATGCTGTCTCGAATCTCGTTCCAGTAGGTCGAGTAACCCTTTTTGACTTTGCCCGCGATAAGAAGCCGGTAACCTGGATCTTGCTTAGCTAATTCGCTAAAGGCAGAGACCAGGTATTCAAGGCCTTTGTAAGGTGCAATCTGGCCAAAGAAAAGGAGGACCTTGTCGCTTGAGTCAAGACCGACACGTCCTCGGGCTTCGTGGCACCCAAGGGTGGTAGACCGGCAGGTGTTATTAATCCCAAACGGAATAAGAGTAACTCGCGACGACGGTATCTGGAAGTCAGATACCAGCTCATCTTTCATCGCGGCAGTGTGCACCAGAATTTGGTGACAGAGCGAATACTGAAAGCGTAAGGAAAGGCGATTAAGCCAACTGTCACGTCCATCGCGCTTCCGTGTGTTAACGTTGTGCGCAGTGAAAACAATTCGTTTTCCGAAAAGACGGTAATAGAGCATCAACAAAGTTCGATCGAAGTGCTCAAATTTGTTATTCCAGAGGATATGAAAGATCCTTGGCCGCGATCGTACGACATATTTTAGGAGGCGAATGTAATAGGCCAGGATTCGAACGAATTTGCGGCGAAAAGGAGCATTTTCGCTCTGATCGCCGCGCAGGTTTAAAAACGTCAGACGCGGCGTTTGATGCAACTCCGGCGAATCCAGCTTATCGCTGCCAATGAAATCCACGCTCATGGCCCGGCTGGCCAGAGTGGCCGCCATACCCAGCGCGTAGGGTCGATCGTCTCCACCGGTAAGAAGGCAAACCTCAATTGGATTCACAGTGCCATGAATTCTTTGCTCTGCAGCACGGTCTCCGGTCAAACGTGGTCGCGATTGAAGAGTTTCGTTCCAAGGTGCAACCATGCCGGATTTGCCTTCCACTTTTTCCTGCTCCTCCGCTGTTATCATGCTCTCAGCAAGGATGAGGAAATCAGCTGAACGGTTAGAGCTTTGTTGATTTCCTCGAGGTAATTGTGTGTCCCGGCGATGTGACGCTCGACCATTGTCCGCACGGTCTGATAATCGAAAAAGTGCGTATAATCGGCCTGCGAATCACACAGCGTTTCTCGCAGAAAAGGCGCAAAAGCAGTCTTTATCCAAATCCGATAGGCTTCCCATTTTTGCCTGCCGCTCAGCAGTCGCTCGAGGTGCCAATTCTCGAGCTTTCGGTCGAACGAGGTAAGCCAGTGGGGAGTTACATGAAGATAAACATATTCGACCTTGAAGAAGGCTCGAAAGAGATAATAGAAAAACTTCGTCACAAACGGGTTCGAGCTTGAGAAGCGACCCATGTTTGTGATGTCGCGAGCGAATTCCGGCGCTCGTTCCCGCACATAACGCTCTTGAAGATCGCCGGCCGCCCTCGAGCCCAGGGGGGCTTGATACATCAACTTTACCAGTTCATTATCCATGTACGGTGTCCGCAGGACGAGCTGCGATTGTTCCACGGCAACTCGCGCATGCTCGTGCCAAGGGATCTCCTCCGTCACCACTCGGGTAAGAGCGTGTCCCTGCGGGTTGGTGTCTGCAAACGTGGGAAGTTCCTCGACGAGCTTTCTCAGATCATCCTTCAGAAGGCCAGACTGGTAAGTACGCGATGGAATCAGGCGCCGAACACGGACAATTTCACTCCCGAATTTGCCTGTCAGACGAATAGGAGCAATCTCCCGCGCGATCTCATTGAGAAAAACGTCATGCGCACCAAAGGCATCGTGCGTTCCGTCAGAAATATGCACTGCCCGCCTCGCATAATCAGGAAACCCGCGGAGGAACTTCTCGTTGATCGAGATACTTTGATAAGCCTGATTATAGACGCTTGCAGTTTTTCGGCCGGTGCGGACATCGAGTAACTCGCCCCAGGCGCCGTTGAACGTGTAACTGGGGTGTTGCTTAATCTGGTCGCGAAGTCCCGCCATGATGAGGCGCGTATCCAGCCCAGCCGTAGAAGAAAGGGCAACCCTATCGCCTTCCTGGGCATAGTGAGGGAAAACACGCGCGACTGTGTTTGCCCATTGGCTGTAAAAAGCTTCATCCTCAAGATGTGACTGGGCTTCCCATTCAGAGAAGTCGAAATAGTGCCGCTTCCTGGGGGACGCATTTTGCTCAAAAGACCATGCCGATGCTCTTGGAAGAAGAGAAATGCCCTGGAAAAGTGTTCGGTCGCCCAGGACGCAATTGTATCGCAGATATTCTGCCAGCCTATCCGGCTCGATCCTGCGCAGCGCAGGACGAACCGCGAGCAACGCCTTGGCTTCTGAGGCAAAGAGAAACTCGTCATGGCCAGCATGATAGTAGATTCGCCCCATCCCATACCTGTCGTTAAAAAGGGTAACTCGCTTCGATCGGCGATCGATGACGACGCCGGCAAACCAACCGTTAAGCTCTTCAAAAAACTTCTCACCAAGTTCTGTATATAGCTCCAACAAATAGGCTGCCTTTGCCGAATTCTGGTTGGAAATAGCGTTGCTCAAGCGTGCGACCGTTCCCGGTTCTTCGAAATTCTCGCCGCTAAAAATCATTACCGTGTCGCCGTTCCGGCTTACAAGAGGCATGCCTTCTGCGAACGAGCCGGGATGACAAGTCCAACCGACTTGAACTCCGCATTCCCGATCAACGAAACGGCCGTGCGAATAGCGATCGTTATATCTCATCGCGCCCAGCATCGAGTCGAGATCCTGTTCGGTCGACTGGTGAGGTGCAAAACGGATTATTCCTGCAAGGCCTGGCATAGAATGAGTTAAATGATCAACGTCGGCACCTTTGAGGAAGGCGCGTTTGAGAAGAGTTGATCGGACACACCTTAGTTCTTTCGGAGGATCGCACGAATCTTCAAATCAGATCCATGTCGCCGCAAAAATTTGGAAGAGAAGGGAAAACTATTCAAATGCCCTAGTTCGACCTTCTGTAGCCAGCTTACTAGTCTTCGCGGCATTCGATCCAGTACGAAGATATTCAGGGACCGGTAATCGGAAGGGCTAAAACCAGCCCGTAGAAGTTCGTCAACATACCAACGGAACGTTCGAAAATTCTCCAGTTTTGTGTTTCTGCCCAGGAGCCGAAGCAGGCGTTTCACCATCCATAAGGTGGACAAATAAAGGGAAGAAAGATTTTTTACATGGAGTACGAGGACTCCGTCCTTTTTCAAGATGCGCGCAAATTCCCGGAAGGCGGTCCGCAGTTGAGAGTCATCGACGTATTGGAGCACGCTCATACAGAGAATGCGCTCAACGCTACTATCGGGAAGCGGAATGGAAGTGACATCCCCCTGGAAAACCTCGACATTTGCGATCCCATTCTCGTCAAGCCGCTTTTGGCAGCGTGCCACAGCAGCCTCTGAATAGTCCATGGCGATGATTCGGCGGACCAAGGGCTGCAATAATAAAATGTTGGCCCCGGTTCCACAGCCGGCATCAAAGACAACGTCGGAAGGTTCAGCGCCAACAAAAGCAAGCAATTCGTTCCTGGAAAGGCGTTCGATCTCCGTGTCCCGCTGTTGTGTACCGCGATCTACTTCGTAATCAGAAGAGGCGGAGATATTCCTCTCCTCCCAATATTGCTTCCAGGAAGATATCGACGGCATATGGCTTGAGGAAATAACTCGACTATTCCAGGTGTAGAAGGAACTGTGCTTCTACTAAACCGAAGAGGTAGCGAGTTCGGTTGCGAATTTTCTGCGAATGTAAGCTGAGCGCACCTTTAAAAGCGTGTTAGTCATCGGCGCGGGCAGGTGCCGTCGGAACCCTCGATGAAGTTTCACTTGCAAGGCCAACCTTCCCTTTAGCGTCAGCGGGATAAAATAGCAGGGATACTTCATCTCCACGAATCCGTGACGGCGTTTGAACTCAGTCAGTGAAGTAGCTTTCTTGCCGGGAAAATTGTATTCGCCGTAAATAAAAAATGAAAGCTTCCGTTCCGCGCAAATTTCAACCGCCTTTGCAAGCAAAACGCTGGTGGGATGGCTGCGACGGTGCTTGTTGCTCCCGAGGACGTGCATCGTCTTCGCAAAATTATCCACATAGACCATCTTAACAAAGCCGATCAATTCTTCGCCTAGATAGGCACCGAGATATTCGGCTCGTTCGCAGTACGTGCCATGTATTTCCTTCAGAACATCGAAGGACTTGCCATAATGCCAGAACAGCTTGCCCTGTCGGATAGGTGTCTCGTCATACAACTTCTTGATACCCTGCACAAATGCGTCGTTGTAAGGGACTGCACGTACCTGCACCCCGTGTCGTAATGCTCGCTCCACGTTTTTTTGAACATCTTTCTTAATTCGATTCCGAAACCAATCCTCGTAAGTGGTAATTGGAATGGCAGCGAAATCGTCCCACTCGGTATGGTAACCGTATCGCGGTTTCGGATCGGTTATCTTTTGGCAGAAGCTAAAGATGTCCGGCTTCATGTCCCATTGTTTGAGATGGGCAATCACGCGTTCCCGATCGGGCACAAGATCGCCCTGGACGAAATGCTCATCTTTTACATTGGCGGTTTTCAGCCACTTACCTGTGACAAGTATCGTTCGATCACAAACCCTGGTACACGGCACAGTCGTGTTTTGGCCCCGGATGCGGATTTCTTCTTGTTCTGTTGTCATTGTCTTAAACTGTCGCTACAGCTGTCAGCGGCACGCTGGATATATCTTTTTCCTTAATCGTCGGGCGTTGTCCCCGTAACCACTGTTCCAGCATAACAAGGCTGAAAAGGAGTTTATGGTTATCCTGGCGTCCCAAGCGGTGGGCTTTGAGAAGCTCCGCTACCGGTTGGGTTTCGAGCAAATCGAACAGGAGCGCATTTTTGTCCAGGAGCATTTCTGGAATTTGGCCTCCCATTGACGAGCGAAACCAATCATCCACCACGTTCACGGCAAATCCACGCTTTTTCCTCTTGAGGATCTGTGGTGGCAGGTAGCTCTGACAAACCCGTCTGTGTAGCCATTTTCTGGTACCGTTGCGAACTTTAAAATTGGCGCTAAGCCTCTGGACGTACTCTACGACGGTGCGATCCAGATAAGGCACGCGGACTTCAAGGCTGTGAGCCATGGATAGTTTGTCGGCATACATCAGCAGTTCGTCGGGCAGCGACGAGCGGATCTCAAGAAGTTGAAACGCACCGAGCTCGTCAGTGCGGTCCATCTGAGGTGCTAACTCCCGCCAATATTGAACCAGGTCTTGCTCACTCTGCCTTTCAGGCAGAACACCGTCCTGAAACAGGCCACTTATCGTTTCCGACGGCGCCAGTGAAAAAACGTCTTCGTAACGCTTCAAGCGATCCTCATTGTTCAATGAGTAAACGCCTCGCTTGAGTGTCTCGCTTCGCGGCAATCCATTGACCGCCCGGCCGATCATCGAGCGAACGCCGCCTGGCAATCCGCGCCACCATCCGCCATAATGAACGCCCAGATGCCGCTTGTAACCGCCGAATAATTCATCGGGGCCCTGGCCGATAAGGGCAACTTTCACATCCTGGCGCGCGCGTTGGGAAACGAAATACATGGGCACAATGGAGGAAGCGGCGATCGGTTCTTCCAAACAGTCTACAATCCTTGGCAGAGACCGTTCGAATTCCCCTTGATCCAGTTTCACCGTTACATGTCGCGCGCCAAAAAGAGATGCGGTTTCCGCTGCATCGAACAGCTCATCGTCAGCGAAGCTTTTGCCATAGCCAATGGTGTAGGCTGGCCAGGAGCTGCCATGCTCATTCATGAGACCCAGGAGCAAACCGGAATCCAATCCGCCACTCAGAAGAATTCCAAGCGGAACATCGCTCAAAAGATGTCGCCGAACCGCATCCCTGTATAATTCCAATAATTCGTGGACGGCTTCCTTTTCTTTCTTTGGTTTTGAGAAGGGTGTCGGTGTGAAGTGGTACCAGCGTTCTTCGCGGCACTGGCCTTTTTCGACGACCAGCATTGTGCCGGGCGCCAGTTTTCGAATGCCTTGAAATATGGTCAAGGGCGAAGGCGTATAGCGAAATTGGAGAAATAACTTGAGCGCAATGGGATCGACTGCCGGTTTGGTATCACCCGCTGCCAGGACCGCGCGGATTTCCGATCCAAAAGTTAAGGTTCCGTTATCGATTTTGTAATAGACCAGCTTGATGCCCATCGCGTCGCGAGCCACGACCAGGCGCTGGTTAGGCACATCCCAGATGGCGAGGCCGAACATACCGTTGAGTCGATCGAAAACCCGGGTGCCCCATTCTTTATAACCGTGAACGATAACCTCGGTATCGCAGCTCGTTTTGAACTGATAGCCCTTGCTTTGTAGCTCTTTTCGGAGCTCCTTAAAATTGTAAATCTCACCGTTGAAGATTACCCACACGGTTTTTTCTGCATCCGACATCGGCTGATGTCCGCCGGCAAGGTCAATGATCGATAGTCGCCGGAATCCCAAACCCACGGGGCCGGCTATGAAGAAACCTTCATCGTCGGGGCCACGATGGGCGATTGAGCGCGCCATCCGCACGATTGTCGCGCGCTCGACGGGTTGTTGTCGTTGAAAGTTAAACTGGCCTGCAATTCCGCACATTGGCTTGAGGAGATTAAATGGTAAAACGGTTACAACGGTACGACGGCATCATGCCCTGAAACTTCCCGCTTCTGCTCTTTGTGTTTCGAAGCGTCGCTAAGGTAGAACGCGAGGCTTCGAAACATCTGCGATTGTCCCCACCGATGCATGGGAACATTGTCCCAACCTAGGTACAATTTCCGGGAGCGGAACGATCCATCCCGTTTCACCCAGCCTCGCAACACATGCGCAACAACCTTTTCCAGGGTTGCGCCCAGCACGGGAAAGCGATCGCGCAAGAGCAAACACAGGTTAATGCACTCGGCGCAATCGTAGAGCTCGCGTTTGTAAACGGTCAGGCGGGGAGCTCGCGAGAACGGCATTGGCAAGCCATCTGCGTCGAAAAGATTGCCCAGATAGTAACCCACTCCTTTACCGAGTGCTTTTAGTGTTCCCGGATGGCCGGTAAGGGCGTGGATCTTGGCCAGCGCTTTCATGACGAAGCATGTATGGTAATGATCAACGAAATCGCGCACACCATCGACAGCATAAAACCAGGAACCGTCCGGATTCTGGTTCTCCAAGACGAAATTCAAGTTTCGCTCGGCGATCTTCCAATAACCGTCATTGGAAAGGAGAAGGGACGCGCTTGTCAACATGAAAGCGCGATAGGCCGCTGCGTTGATGACACCCCCCTTGTCGTAGGGAGTATAGGAACAGCTACTGGCCTTTTCGGAAATCTTGAAATCCTTAATGTCAATCGAGGCGTGCCGCGCGATCGATTCAAGGATGAGTTTCCATTCATCCCGGGGATCCAGCTCAAATACCTGGAGGAATGCCTCGTATACATAAGGCGTAGTGGTGATCAGCGGCGTCTGTTCCTTAAGAACACCATTGCGAGTGACCCAGTCAAAGGGGTATCCCCAGCAATACTCTTTAAATTGCTGGCAGCGCGATTTTTTTAGTTCAGTTAAAAAGTGGATCGCATTTTCCAGTTGCGCCGGGTCGCCGGTCGCCTGGTAAAGGAAGGCAAAACCCATCGCATAATGCGCGTCAGCGATCGGAAACCTGGTGGGGCGATGGAACAAATGCCGCGCTGATGGGAAGAACGCCTCAAGAAAAATCATGGGCGCGACAGCAGCGGTTCCCATGAGTTTGTTATCGTAGTAAAGCTTCTTCGCAGTGCGTCCGAGCGATCCGGCAAAAAACGTCTGATGATCGCGGGAGCTTTCTCCATAGCGAGAAAGCCACTGGGTGAAATCGCTCAGCGCATGTGCAACGCTATCCTTCAGTACACTGTCTTGGTGAGTCGCCATCAGATCGTCCGAAGATGCGGCGGGGGTAGTAAGTGTAGTCACTTTAGATTTGGGACCTTCTTAGGATCGAGAAAAGGCAGCCATTCTCGCTTTCGCAGGCATAAGGTAATTATCGCGCAGTTCTGAAAGATAACGTCGCAGCACTATCTTCGTGCGATGAGCAAGACTGTGATGTCGATGCGCTACATCGTTCGCAGGTTTAAATACTACCTTTAGCAACGCGGTCTCACCAGGGGTCATATCCAGTGTGAATTCGATGTGATCTCCATCCGAATTCCACTGCACTCGGTGCGAACCTGCATGAACACTCTCGATGGTGTGGGCGTCCCTTTCACGGCGCCGGACAGAGTAACTCATGGTGCGATCCGAGCGATTCTCGATCAGCAGTTCGCTTCCGTACATCTCAATCTCAACACAATCGGACGAAACTTTCTTCTGCCGGTAACCTCGGCGGACGACGTCACCGAGGCTGCGCCATCTGAGTGTAACTTTGAGCGCATTGAGTCGATCGATGAATTCCGCCAAGGGAACATACCCATTAGTGAAGAAATCGTGATGGACTACCACAAGGCAAGGTTTTCCGAGAAGGAGATCAAAAGCGAGATTCTCAATGCCTTGAGCGGGATAGCGACGTGTGTAGACAGGAAAATCGGAATAACTCATGACAGCAACATCCCAGACATCGGAAATCCTGAGCTTACGCGCTCCCGACAGATTGCTATGCACCTCAGTGTTTACCACGGCATGGAAGCCAGCTTGTTTCAGCTCGGCGATTGCTTGTTCGGAGAAAATGCCCTGCGGAAAAACCATGACGCGATCATGTATCAGTCCGGTTCGCGTTTCATGCAGAGCCATCCGCCTGATCGCTTCCCGAGCGATCGCTCGAAGCCGCTGCGGATTGGAGATGCCGAACTCGCCGCCGGTATGATCGCAACCATGGATACAGAGAGAGTAACTATCGGGGTTATCCTTGAAGAGTTGGACTACTTTCGGATCGCTTCTCCGCCAGTTCCAAGGGATGAATGCTATGCTGGTCGAAAATCGAGCCTGCTTCATTACGGCAAGTAACTCGCGGAAACGAAGAAATCCGTATCGCGTCTTGAGCAGAGGATCATCGATGACCAGGCACGCAGTGGGTTCTGGCGCGTTCCACGAACTTTGAGCGAATGCCCATCTAACATAGGAAACGAACGGGACCGCAGAGAAGAAGTGGTCTCTAACGTCGAAGTTAGGAGTTTTGAGTTCCGCATTAATATCTATCAAGTGTTCTGAGGAAACGAACACCGGCAGACCGAGCCAAGTGACCCTTAGAAAAGCCACATTCTGTTTCGTTCCAATGAGTGCAGACATGGCGCTCTGGTCGGCAATAAAAAAACTGCAGTTAGTCAGCGTAGACGCCGAAGGGCGTATGCACAGGCCTCGCATTGCGCCAAACATGGCATCAGGATCATCCGCGATCTGCCACTCGTTCTCGTTTTCCGACGCTTTGCCAATAGAGACCTTTGCTTCAGAGATTTCAGTTATTACACTTGCAGCGCCTGCAGCATCTCCATTCGAATACAAGAAAACGGAATGGATTTTTTGCGCAAATCCAGTCGCACCATGCACAGCGTTCCGTAACTCTCCAATGACCGAGGCAAAGGTTTGTGCTGCACACACCAGGCGATAACTCACGTCGCTGTCGGCAGCGCTGTTCAGAGACCGCCTAAAATCCTTTACGTTCTCCTTCTGGAAAGGAGCGCCGAAAAACCCGAGCAGCCTCCCGGCCCTCTCATCGTCGCTCGACGAAGAGTCGCCGGTTAGGAGCAATGCTTTTTCCAGCATCGACGTAATTTTTCCCTGTGCGGTTGCGGACGGGTTACGGTCGGGACGGCTTTTTTGCGACCACTAACGACCGCATCGCCCTGGAGCCGGCAACCATGGTCAGCACCGGTGACAATGGGCGAAGAACGCCTGTCATCAGTGGACCGGCGGAGTGAGGAATCCAACAAAAGTGTTCCGTGCGCAAAACTTCAAAGTTGGCCTGCTGGAACGGCTGCGTGTATTCCTCGAGCGACGGCAGGTAGCATTCTTCTTCGCGCTCTTTGTTATCACGAAACTTGTTCTTCAAGGCGCTGCGAAAGGCAGGAAAGCGGTCATTCATGTCAATGTTCACACAAATTCCTCCTGGTTTCAGCAGGCGGAAAATATCGCGCGCGCAATCCAATTGCTTCCCAGCGCGATGGCAATAACGGATCGTGTTTACGCCGATAATGAAATGGAAAGAATTCTCCAGACTGGAAGGTGCTTGTCCCAAAGAACTGGAAAGTTCATCAAGCAACGTCTCGTTTTTCGCAACGCAAAACCGCACCCGCTCTCGGTCGCCTGGGTTAAGATAACTTTCAGTTTCCCTGTTAGCGGCCTCAATAAGGACCGGGGAAAAATCCGTACCGATCGCAGTTTCAATCTTAAAGCCATGGCGACTTAAAACCGAGAGTAAGTGCAGCAGGTTCATCCCGGCCCCGCAACCAAATTCCAACATGCGAATCCCATTGGGTCCAACAGGAGCTGATAGATGACGAAGGGCGTCAAGGTAAACAGCCTTGTAATCGTGATCAAGCAGGTAGCTGATTCCAAAACCGGCTGTGGCCTTGCTATATTTCAGGATCGCATCCTGCGAAGTGTACTCGCGGAAGAATGTGTCATTTTCGGATGTTGTCTTTTCTTTAGTAGTTATCATAACGTTAGTTGACTAATAGGTGGTTAAAATTGGCGGCTAGTTGCCTCTGTTCGCTGGGTTCATACGTCATATGCCGACGATGGCTTTTGTTCAGCTCCAAGGCGGAAGCTATCTACTTTTTTGAATCTCATAAGACTGCGGAATATCGCTCTCAGCTTTTTCATCTGTTCGCCGCGATAGAAACGCATTAATTCATCGGAAACCGGGCGTTTCATCCTCCGGGCCGCGGCGGAACCGTAGCCGAACAATAAGGCTACACCCTCTAGAGGTCGCTTTGTTGATCGGTAAACGACACGAAATAACTGCCAGATAGGCGAACCACCCAGATAATAGTCCTTTTCGCCGTACGAGAAGCTTGCCGCCCAATTACTTCTTTCCGCTGTTCCAAGTGTTCGGTAATGATGAAACCGCATCTCAGGAAAGGACCGGGTTATCCAGCCTTTCATCCGTGCCGTGGTAACTGCAATCCAGTCAATTCCTCCAGCCGGATTGGGAATATAGCCGCCAATGTCTTGAAAACATTGTCTCCGAAAAAGCTGACAGCCTCCCGCTACGTGATTTTCTCCTTCAAAACTGTCCCGGGCTGAATCATAACCGTCGCCTTCGACAAACGGAGTGCCTGCAACACCGAGTTTCTGATCCTCGGAAAACTTCTGCATCAGAAATTCGAGGTAGTCAGGCCCAAATGAGATATCTGCGTCGAGATTGCCAATGACGTCAAATCGCAGCGATTGAACCCTCTCAAGACCAGCGTTAAACGCGTGAACCTTCGCCGCAAAGGTTCGGTCTTTTCGCTTCATATGCCTGACTAATTCGATCCACGAAAAACGCGCGGCATACGTCTGCACGATCTCAGCTGTCCGATCAGTCGAGCCATCGTCAACAATAACCCATCGCTCCGGCAGGTGAGTCTGGGCTGTCATCGAGTCAAGGGTTTTGGTGATAAACGCCTCTTCGTTGCAAGCGGGAGTAATAAGAACGTACTTCATAGGAATGTCATCAGCTGATCCAACAAGTTGGTTATTCATCTGGGTAAACGAAATGATGTCGATCGTCAGTTCTTCAGTTGAACAGAAGAATTACCGCTGACTGTGACGGTCTCCAGCCGAGGATGACTCGCCGCTGACTAACGGATGCGGGTAGGTATATGGAACATACCCAGGCAATGCTGCCGAGTTATCGTTACTGTAAAACCAATCGCGATTCTCGACCACGCTGTATCCTTGTGAGTAGACCTGTGCCTTCCCATTCCGATTCCCGAAACTCGGTCCCAGTGTGTTGCCCCAGATGCGGATCGGCTCCTGTTGCTGATGCGGCCACTCAATCGGCATAGGCTTTGCGCCTGAAATTAAGTCTCCTTTGCCTCGTCCTGGTTGGTCTAAAACGGTCTCGACCTTTCGAACATCGTACTGGTCACCGGTGTTAAAGCTCACAGCTTGCCCTTGCGGATTGCCGTCCGGCTTGATGCTATTCGATGTGTTGGAGTTGACAGAACTTGCGGTGTTTCGGGTAACGTTACGGATTGAGTACCCACGCCATTGATTCGGCTGCCAATTCGCAGTGGAATCAACCAGCGTACCTGAGGCGTTTTCGCCTGTGTGGGTTCCTGTCGCATAAACAGTCGGGCTATTCACATCCCACGGATTCGTCCCGTCTGCCTGTCCCCAGGGCGTGGCTGGAAACCAAAGCCGGTATTCCGACATCACTACCAGCGAATCATAGCGATCACTGTAATTGCCCCAGACTAGAGCGCTCCCGCCTCTCACATAGAGCATCCAGTTATGCTTGAATGTAGACGGACCTCCGTCGCACTTGTTCTGGTAAAACTCCAGCGTGCGACCACTGCGAAAACGTTGCCCGGTTTCCGTCCCGTGATTGCCAGCTTCTGATCCGTAGATTGTGTTATGGCGAATCGCAACACGCATTCCCGCATCGCCGTCGATAAAGGTCGCGCTGCTAAAATTATTGAAGGTGCAGTCTTCGATAAAAATCGCCTGTTCGGTGCCCCATTGTGGATCGTCAGCCCATGAGTTATCACCGTATTTGCCACTGCCTTTCCAAGCGTCGTGCCTGATGTTAATGCCACCCGTCCAGACTTCCATGGTGAACTCGCAATGGTCAATCACGCCCCAGGCACCACCAAAAAAAACCAGTGGACGCTGATAGAGCTGAAAGAACTTAATGTGATCAACACGCACATTTGGAGTCGTGCTAATAGCGGCTATGGAAATAGCGGCCAGACTCCCTTTATCAATTGCATTTCCGGTCGAACCGCCAGTGCTGCCGTTAATGGTAAACCCACTAATACGCGATAGGATCGTCTTAGACTTGGCGTCAATCTGAAAAAGAGGATTTTGGCTTTTACCTTTCGGGGTCTGGTCGATGAAAATCGTTTGATCGATGCCTGCGCCGATGAGGCTAATGTTCTTGTCAATAGTAAGCGTCTTGCTCCAGGTGGCAGTCCCGGCAGGCATGACAACCGTGTCTCCGTCATGGGCCTTGGCGATGGCGGATTTTACCGATGCGAAGTCGACTCCGCTGGCCGTGATTGTAACATTCGCTTTAGCCTGGCTTAGAACCAGGAGTAGTCCCGCAACGAGTATAACACAATGGCACCTGGACTGAGCAGTCTTCATCGCAATCAGAGCAACGGCAGCGCTTACGCCATGAAATCTTGAAGTCGTCATCGCTGATCAAACCAATGCATGGCCGCCGATTTCCAGGCGTTGCAGCATGGCCCTAAATTCATGACCCATTAGAAAATCCAATTCCATCGGGTCGATAGGGTGGGTCATCAGCTCAACTTTGCTGGATCGCGCCAAGGCTTCGACTCGCCCCAACTTATTTTCCCGGATCGACTGGGACAGACAGAAAAAATAATCCGGAAGGCTGTACTTGCGTGCGAGCCGGTGGTCGATGAGCGCGCGGTAGGCCCGATTTAGCCAGCTTTTTTCGCCGGGCCAAAAAGAAAAGTTGCGTCTCAGCTTTGTTCCAGCAGGAATCGCAGAGCTCCAAAGCATGTTTCCACAAAGGTGCATGTGGTGATGACCATCGACGTGGGAAGGCTGCTTCCCATATAAGCGCTCGAACTCGGCAGCCTGTGCCTCGTACGATTGGGCGATCGCCTTTCTCAAAAAAGGATTGTACAGGAGCTGCGAATATTTCGCGCTCCTCAAGAAGCGGGCTATTCGTTCGTGAGAACGCTGGAGCTGTGGAGGACAAGCGCTTGAGGTGAATCTTTCGGTAAGATTAAGGTGTAATCCAACGTCGACACCATTTTTCTTCGCCAAATCTGCGGCGCGCCGGGAGTCGTCCATGAAGACCATTGCGCTGACAGAAGTAACTCTACCTTCCTTGTAACATCTGAGGGCCGCATCGGTTTCACCGGCGGAACGCCCCCAATCATCCGCATTGATGATTAGCATTCCCATTGACCCCTTTCCGTGAAAGCTGTTCTTTCCGGAACTAGTTCTGTTGCAGAAATTAATTCTCCATCGACGTTATCTGTCGCGATCGATTCGTCGACGGTGTCAAATTCACGCTGCGGATAATCCAGCGCGATCAGATAGAACACGAACCACATCGGGCTGATGTTCTTAAAAGCCGCTTCGGTCCAATTGTAAGCAATAACTGCCAGGAGAAAGCCAAGACGAAACCGGCCAAACTCAAAATTCGTGAAAAGCTCCCGGCGACCTTTCCAAAACGTTGCAATCAACAGCATGATTAGCAAGAACAACCCGACGAGCCCCAGATTTAGGTACGTTTCGAGATAACCGTTGTGAGCTTGATTAGGTGCCCACCAACGCGATGCGGCGAATTCTCGGAACCGGTCGCCCAGCCAGAAGCTCTCAAATCCAGCACCTAAAATAGGATTGATTTCAACCTGCAGCAGATCGTGCCAAAGCAAGGTTCTGTCGGTCAACGTGGGATCCTTCCCCAACAACTGGATCGCGTTTGCGTAAATCCCAAATGCCCATTCTGCAATGGCCAGACCAAGTGCCACGATAATCAGGTATGTGCCGATAAATCTCTTGTCCACAAACCGCAAGCCCAGGATGAGCACCAGCAGGATTCCAACGGACAGCGATACAAGAGACGTCGAACTATGAGCTTTGGACAAAAGCCACCAGATCATCAGCAGGAAACCGCCGGCTAGGAAAAGTTCGTTTCGCCTTTGTTTACCTCGTTCGGCGCCCCATACTTGCAATAGGTACCAGAAGAAAAAGAAGCCAAGAATCAGGCAGTCTGCGCCCAGCGCGTTCTTGTTTGTGGTTATACCTGTGTTAAGTGCCGCCCCGGACCAGACATCGAATGCTCGTCCGTATTGGGGGTAGTATTTAAGAAAGAGAATTGAGACGGGGACGATAACATAGGCACACCGTTTCATTAGACTGATTACAGCCTGCACCGGATTAGGTTCGGTCAAAACGATAAGAGCCATAATTGGATGGCCCAGCACTTTGATCCACCGCTTAAAGCCTACGAAGGGAAAATCCGACCAAAAGATAGCAAGAAAGCAGTAAACGAAAAAGATCGTAAGCCACTGATTGTTACGGATAATCTCCGAGAGCTGCACGTGCCGTTTCTTGAGAACATAAGCGCCGGCCGCGATCAGCGTGAAGTAGACGGACGCATCGAAAGGACTGCCTTCCTCTAGCGTAACTGCGCCGGACTGAAAACCAAATGTATTGAGCCACTCTGAAGGTTGCCTGGAACAGATAATCAGCATCCAGACAAGCGGTAACCAGAGTGCTCCGGTTACGTCGTGTTTTGCACGAAGATCGCGCCGGAAAAGGAAAACAATAAAGCCGACGGTCAAAAGCGCTGCGACGGGAGGCGGCAGGTGCATCGGTTATCTTTCCTAAGTCAGATGGCAGAGATCAGAAGTCAGCGAACCTTCTGTAAATCGGCAAATTCAACTACCTTTACGGGGATAATCGCCGTCTCCTGAAAGAAGCTATCAATGCACTCGACTGTCCGAATGATCATCTCTTTGGTCATTTCCGGATAAATGGGCAAAGACAAGATCCGGGACTGGTTAAAGTAGGCGACCGGAAAATCCTGCGGGACATGACCGAGATAGGCATAGGCGGGATAGAATGGCAACGCCTTGGGATAGTTTAAGACCGTGGATATACCTGCCTGGGTAAGGTGCTCTCTGAGAGCATCACGATTTTCTGTCCGAATGACATAGAGGTGATAAACATGATCGCGTCCGGCCGCTACCCCTGGAGTGATCACATCACCCAGCTGTTCAAGCAGGCCGTTATAACATGCGGCCACGCAGCGCCGTGCTTCGGTCCATGCAGACAGGTGAGGCAGCTTGGCATTCAGTATCGCTGCCTGTAATCCGTCCATGCGGCTGTTGATCCCTTCCATCACATGGTCGTTTTTCCCACCGTGCCGGGCGAATGTCGTCATCCACTCCGCAAGCCGTTCGTCATTGGTCACGACGCATCCAGCGTCCCCGTATGCGCCCAGATTTTTGCCGGGATAGAAGGAGAAGGTTGCAGCGTTGCCAAAAGTCCCGACGAACTGGCCCTTGTATTTGGCCAAATGTGCCTGGGCGCAATCTTCGATGACCCATAGACCGTGTTTTTTTGCGATCGCCATGATCGCATCCATGTCCGCGGGCTGCCCGTAAAGATGCACGGGAATAATTCCGACCGTTGCAGGCGTGATTTTTCGTTCGATATCTTCGGGATCAATGGTGAATGTTTCTTCATCGGTATCGCAGAATACGACGCGCCCTCCCGCCTGTGTGATCGTTTCCGATGTTGAGATCCAGGAGTGTGCCGAGGTGATGATTTCGTCGCCTGGTTTTACCCCAAGCCCACGCAGAGCAATGTAAATCGCGTCTGTTCCGTTAGCGCACGATACACATCGCTTAACTCCAAGCGCTTTCGCCCATGCCTCTTCAAAGGCATCTACGTGGCGTCCGCGAATGTAAGCCGACTGGGCGATTACGTCCGTAATGGCACGATCGATCTCGTTTTTGATCGACATATATTGTGCGTGAAGATCAACAAATGGAATTTTCATAGAGAAGTTATCAGGATTAGGATTGATGTTAGAAGGGGCGCAGCAACCGAGCAGGGTTACCCGCGTAGATGCCGGGGACGGTGATATCTCTTGTAACCACTGCCCCAGCTCCGACAACTACGTGGTCACAGATTGTTACCGGAAGGATGGTGGCATTGGTTCCAATGCTGACATGGTTGCCAATTTTGGTTGATTTCCACAGCTCCGGCTTGCCAGCGGGTCCACCGGTCAGAAACAGGTCATTGATAAACATTGCTCCATGAGAAATGAAGCAATCGTCACCTATCGTGACCAGATCGCAGATGAACGAGTGTGATTGAATGCGACATCGCTTTCCAATGGTCACTCCTTTCTGTATCTCGACGAAAGGCCCGATGAAGGTGTCATCACCAATAGTGCAACCGTATAGATTTGTTGGTTCTATGACGGTGACGTTCTCGCCGAACTTTACATCGACGAACCCGACGGTACGCTGTTTAACAGGATTCATATTGTGGAAGTCTCACGAACAACCTCGCCATTGAGCGGGCGAGCACGTTCAAGGATTGATACGACCGTTCTTGCATGAGGTAGCCCGGTGATAGGTTCACGCGAATTACGGATGCAATCGGCGAAATGTTCCGCCTCGACGCGGAGCGGTTCCGCAAACTTGACCTGGGGTATCACAATATCGCCACTCCGATAATTGAACCGCGAGATCTGCGGGTTATCGAAGTCCATGTTCTCTCCCAGGATGGCGCGGCGATCGATGCCTTTGTCGTAGATAGCGACCTTGTTCTCCGCGATATCGTCATAAACAACCATCTTGCGGGAGCCGACAATGATCATCTTCCGCACCTTTTGCGGGTCTAACCAGCTTACATGAACATTTGCGATGACTTTTCCGGGATACTCAAGACTGAGAAAGACAACATCATCGATGCCGTCCTGCATGTAAGCCATGCCCTGGCGACCAATGGAAACAGGCTCCGGATCGCCAAGCCAATATTGAATGATGCTGATATCGTGAGGTGCGAAGTTCCAGAGGGCGTCGATATCGGAACGGATGCGGCCGAGGTTCAGTCGCTGGCTATAGATATAACGAAGGTCTCCTAACTCGCCGGAATCAATCAGTTTCTTCACATACCGGACGGCCGAGTTATAGACGAAGGTGTGACCTGTCATCACTACTAGATTTCGCTCGGTGGCCAGTCTCGAGAGTTCGTCGACCTCGGCCACTTTTGTAGCCAGCGGCTTCTCGACGAAAACGTGTTTACCGGCCTCGAGGACTTGTTTGGCAAGAGCGAAGTGGCTTGCAGCAGGGGTAGAAATGATCACTCCGGCAACGCCTGGATCTTCCAGAACGGTTTGATGATTTTCGATTGCGCGGGTGAGAGGGAAATTTGCTGTGACAAAAGCACGGCGTTCCGGGCTTGAATCCACCACGTACCTGACCGTGCAACCGGGCAGCGCTGAGAAGTTACGCAGAAGATTCGGGCCCCAATAACCGCATCCGAGTTGGGCAAGGACCAAATTTGGTTTCATAAGCAAGAAAAAAAGAACAAGAGCAGAAGCAAAATGAACTAGGCGGCGACCAGAACTCCGTCTGAACCGTCGATAGTGATATCCTCAAAAAGCGCGGTTCCTTTGCCACCAAACTTATGTCGTGAAGACGCGGCGTTATACACTCTTAGTGTTAGCGGCGGAAGGTCAGCGGCGGTCGGATCGGTCGCTGCCAGCACGCGCACGTTACCGTGATCCTCTGCGGTCATTACGAACGAAGCCCCGCGCCGCTTGCGAAACCAGGAAACAGCTTGTGAGCCTGTGGCAAACCAAGGCGCCCGGGCGCGCAAGTCACCCAGCAAAGCTAGATAGGCATCGCCCCATAATCTCTCGGGTCCAAGACTCCGATCGTGCCAGTTAATCGTCAGAACTCCGCCGAACCTCGTGGCATTTTCAATCAACGGCATCACAGCACCTTTGACCCGATCGCTAGCCAGGTTCATGTACGATGGATAGAACAGTGCTGTGTCCATGACGTGCAATGGAAGTTCGAGCAAACGATCGACTTCGGCGTGCTTGAAGACCTGGGTTGTTCCCGCGCGGTATCCGATTGTTTCGTTATAGCCAACCGTTGAGTCATATGAAAAACCGGCTTTTTCGAGGGTCACGGGCGCTTTCGAATCAAAGTAAAGCCAGTGCATCCGAACACCTGTTTCCGCAGTGCCCGTGATTTTCTGAACGCCTTCGCGTTCATCACGGCCCCTGGCGCTGTCACGCCATGCATCAATACCGTGAACAGCGATTTCACGGTTTGCCGAAAGCAGCTTCTTCAAGTCATCTGAGATATCCGCCAAAGCGTAGGATGAGGCGCGCTTTGCTCTGATTCGACCGAAAGAATCGACGCCAGCGTTGCCCTTTGTTGGAATAACGAAAAAGGTAGCGGCAAGATCTCTTTCCAACTCCAGATACCTGTCAATCTGGTTCCAGAAGTCTTTAACGAATCCAGCAAACACCAGAGGCAATGAAAACGCAGCCTTCCAATTCGTAGCTACCTGCGGCAAAGACCTTCTTCCTCGACAAAAGTCAATCAGGGAGCCGATGAGGGCCCGGTAAAGAAACCCAAACATCGTGTGATCGCACAAATGCTGACGTATGCGCGGATGATCAACATCATGAGTCAGGGAGACAATAAAGCGATGACCTGCTGGAGCCGCTGGTATCTCCAGCAGAGTCACACCATGGCTGACAATAAGTTCACGCAGAAGCGAAATGTGAAGTTCCAATGTAGGAACGCTGGCGAGTTCTACTGGTTGTCCCTTTGTTAGAAGGTGGTCAACTTCTTCGAACAGATCAAAGCCGAGGCGCACCACAAATTGAGCGTCAGGAGCTATCGAGCTTGCTCCCTTGTGAATCAGGACTTCATTCTGGAGGCCTTCCAGGAGAAGACAGTTTCCGTAAATTGGTATGCGCTCGTTACGATAAAAAGCAAAATTGTGCCCGGGAGCACAGCTTGTCTTAATGCCTGGATACTTCTCGAGATCCTGCCGCTGTGAGCCATAAAGCAATAGCAACCTGGCGTCGTTTTCCGGAACTGGACTGTTGGAACAAATTAGAACGTCGTACTGCGTTCCCGGCCGCCAGAACTCCCATGGTGTCTTAAACAGCTCGAAGAACTCGGCAACAGCCGAATGTTCCTCTTTATTGACAATAACGCCGATCATTTTCGCGTAAAGAAGGTTATTGCCCCCGCCTGGTAGACAGCCTGGAAGCTCTATCGAACCTTGTTGCCCTTACCCTTTGTTCCATGATACTCATCAGAATTGGTGTGTTACAGCACGGGCACTAGGACGAGTAAGAGTAGGATACAAAGTGCGGCCACCGTGGTTAGCATCGTCTAGAGAAGCTCGCCGATAGAGTTCAATAACGTGAGCCTTTCGCGGGTCCAGGTATGTGAGAGGTAGACTGCCTGGCCGCGCTTTACTGTTTCGGCAACGTCAATTGGATTGGAATAAGCGAATTCGATTTTCCGCGCGAGGTCGTTAGCGTCGCCAAGGTCGAAAAAGATCAGATCACTGTCGCCGAAATAGTCTTGTATACCCTGGGTTTTCGGCGCGATCACTGGTTTCGCCAATGCCAGATATTCGAATATCCGGGTAGGCGTATTAATTTCGGTAAAGATATTGCGGTGGTTAGGGATGATCCCTAGATCACAACCCCCGATCGCCTGGACAATCTCGTCGACGTTGCACCGTCCGAGGTAATCGATATTTTTGTGAAGTCCCCGCTCTTGAGCCGATTTCATCACTTCTTCGAAGAAAGGGGTTCGTTCACCGCATACCTTCAAGCGAACAGACGGGATTGTCCGGCTGACTTTCTCCAATGATTCCAAGGCAAGGTCGAAGCCGTTTCGGTGAACTAACGAACCGTGATAAAGAATCACAAATGGATTGGACCCATTCCCGTTTTTGCCGTTGCCGTTACGAGTCCCAGCGCGCTGCAATCGAAAGACCTCGTCGTCAGGTGAGTTAATTACGACTTTGATTTTACGCGGCTCACAACTACGCGAAGAGTAGATCTTTTTGCATGCGAGATTCACCGTTAACACGAGATCGGCGAAGCGAATGCTCCACTTCTCAAGTCGCTTTAACAAGGCTACGCTAAAGCTCTCCTCGGACAGCTTAAAGATTGTTCGCATGAGCTCTGGCATGGGATCGTGCAGATCCAATATGACTTTTGCGCCAAAAAGCTTCGGTACCATCGCACTGAAGACGAGGACGTCCGGCATGTTATGCACATGGACGAAATCGTAGCGGCGTGTCAGGGATCTCCAGGCAAGGCGGAAAAAACAAGTCAAAACAAACGCGGCGTACTGGGCAACGTATGCGACCTTGCCTCCACGGCGCCGCTTCAACCCGACACGTGTGACGTTGATATTACCGTAAGTCTGGTGCGCTGGCTCGGAATCGCTACCGCGCAGGCAGATGAGATCAATATTGACACCCTGAGCTGCCAGCGCCTCCGTCGCTCTTCTCGGCCGCGGATCCGCTGGATAATGTGAAAAGAGCAGAACTGCAGCGCGCCTACCGCGGAGCCGGCGGGTCCTTACTTCTGCGAGCTGATTATGTTCACAGAGGCTCGCGTCCGAGGTACGGATCTTAGTGACCTGTGTTGCTACTTCCTTAGGAAGGGCATGCCAGTACTCGCCGGAATATTTGGTTTTAACGTAGGTGAGGAACTGCCGGTATAGCTCTGCTGGATAGCTTGTTGTTGTTTGCGGCGATCCATTGAACGACATATAATCGGGGTGCACAATGACAAGGGCCATGCCTCCGTGCGCGGCAACCCAGTCGAGTTTTCGCATCCAGATTTCTGGCGTCGTTTCGCCCAACACCAGGAACAAAGTGGAGTCCTGAGGGAGGGTATAGGGTAACTCTACGTAACCTTCGGAAGAAGAATTACCGTCTGGATGTGACACCCAGTATGGGAAAATGGTGTGTGCTCCCTCCGGCTGCGGCTCAAATGGATCGGTATCGAAGGTAGATGCGTCGTATTGCACTTTGAGATCGTGCAACCAATCAAGATTACGCAACATGAACCCGGATCTGAACCCTGAGGCGCACCACTCGCGGGCATAATGGTTAATTCTCGTGGCCCGTTGTCTGAAGTTATTGCGCGAGGTAAACAGGCGCCCATCGTGTTTAAGATCGTGTATACCAACCTCGAACCCGTTCGCAGTAAGTTCCCGTCTTAATTCTGCTGAGACCCGATAATCCCCTTCAGGGACAAAGTTAAAGGAGGAACGGAATCCCAGGTCCAGTTCGAGTTGCATCAGGGATCGACACCTGTCCAGCCCCGCTTTGCTCTCGACATCGTGCGTCAGGACAAAGGCAAATTTTTTGCCATTCGGCCAGCCCGGCCAGTTTTCGGGTAAACGCTGAGAACCCGGCATGATGGGCCAGACTTCTTCTATCTGCTTGCGCAGACGCCCGGCCACGCGGCGGCGGATCGCCGCCCGAATTGATTGCGGAATGAAAGGCTTTAGCCCGTAGTAAATTCTATTGCGTAACACGAAGTATCGGTGGTTGGAGGTTTCTGTTAGGTACAAGCATCCAATGGACAACGAGGTCTGGCGCTTGCAGAGAATGGATCAGCAATCCGGCGGATTATGATTCGCCATCAAGCCACTTTGGAACGTAGGAACGCGACTTGTTGACTACTACCGCGACGTTATTCCGCTCGGCGACCAACTTGCCATAGCTACGCTTAATAGCTTCGCGGTTATTCTTTTCTGCCTCAACCACGAGCAAAAGCTTATCCATAAAGGCGGCCATTCCCCAGGTGGGACTGGTCTGATCGAGCGGCGGCATATCGAAAATGATGTAGTCGAAGTCGCTCGCTTTGAGGTTCGGCATCATGTCGAAGAATTTTTTCAAGCCGAGTTGCGCCGGCCCAGCGTTTGGCGTCCCAACCGTAGCCAGATAAAGGTTATCCGAGGCAGAAGCCATCGTCCCATTTGGCTTAAGTGCTGCGTTAAGAGAATACGCGGGTTTACCCTTGAAAAACGGATGCACATCCTGCGGACCCAGGTTCACATCAACGAGAAGAACCTTGCCGTCGTTCGTTTCCGAAAGCGAGGCAGCGAGCCCGGCAGCGAGTGTAGAAGTTCCCGCGTCGTCGGAAAAACCGGCAACTCCGACGAGTTTGGGCTTATGCGTCAGATGATTAAGCTCGAAATACAAGCCGAGACGGTCGCGGATGGCGTCACAGTACGGCCGGATGAAATGACCGGCTTCCCAGGGAGCCAGCTTGGCATTGCCCCGTCGCGTAGCGAGCGCTTTCGAATTCGACGACGAACCATTTTGCAAAGGCAAATGACCGTTCCGACCGCGCGAATATGGGATCGAGAGCATTAGTGGAATGTGTAACTGTCTTTCCAACTGAAGTGGTCGGCCGACCGTTTGATTCAACACCAAGCCCCTTAGCAACGCGAGCGCCACGCCCACGGCTACGCCGGCACCGGCGAGCCCTATGACCATCTTATCGCGCCTTTTACTCTCCAGAATGGGAGGTGAGGGCCGTTGGACTGCGCTAATGTTTGGCATCTTGGTGGGATCCAAAGCCTCATCGATCCGCGCCTTCTCGAGCGATGCTGCGAAGTATTTGTAATTCGCTTCATCCATCTCTCGCTTTCGCTCGAGGTCTTCAATTTGTGGGGCCACGTCTGCGACCTGCTTTATCCTTTGCTGAACATCGCGAAGCCGGGCCTTGAGCGTCTCGACTCTTGCTTGAGCACCTGCAGCCTTGGCTTTTTCATCCGTCGGCTTTTTCTTTCTCCAGCCTCTGGATGAGTTTTCGGACTGCTGACTAACAAGGGCTTGTTGCTCGGCAAGCTGTGCTTGGGCGGCGTTAAGCTCTTCCTGGATCTTTGCCGCCTCATTGGTCAGGGCTGCTGAACCCTCCTTGAGCGAGGCGATCCCGGTCTTCTCCCTTAGAGCCTTCAATGCGTCCTCGGTTTGACTTAAGCGCGCGCGAACCTGATCGGTCTGTTGAGCCACAAAATCGAAGGCACCCGCAGAACGGTGCACCTCAAGGTGCTTAACGAAATAAAGACTCAACAGTTCCTGCAAGACGAGTGTCGCCATCTCTGGATTGCTGCTCTTGTAAGAGATGAAGATGATGTTGCTTCCTTTGGTCGAAATCACCTTCAAATTGTTGATAATGCTGTGCGCCGCCTCACTCTCTGTTGGATCCTTGCTCGTGGGCAGCAATCGTTTCGGACCAATTGCGTGCGCGACTTGGACAGCCAGATCCCAACTGGTTAGAATCTCGATTTCCGCGCCGATGACTCTGTCCGCTTCACTGCTGGAATTGGCCCCCGCTTTCTCCGCCTCGACTGGATCGATGGCGCTTCTTTCCAGAACATATCGGACCAATAATTTGGCTTGTGATTCGTAAGAAGGTGGAAAGAGAAAATAAACCGCCGCAGCGGCAATAAAACCCAGCGTCGCAAATAGTATGATTATCCCCTTACGCTTGAACAAAGCGAAAAGAATATCGCTTAGCGTAACGCCCGATTGATGGTGTGCTTCACGTCGTATTTCAGCCATAATTTGCCTTTAGTCGAGATGTGGATAGAGGATCGACCCTGCGAGTCGATTGAACACCAGCGGCAATCTGCCAAAGATCCGCTTGTGCAAGCCGCCCTCACGGCGGACTGGAGCGGAACACTGCCGACCCGATGGATCGACCCGGAAGTAATCGATGGATTCTTCTTGCGTGTCCCAGGAAAGTTTGAATCGTCGCAAACCGTCATTTTCGGAATCGGTGCGGCCGAAATGTAATTTTTCGGCGCCTGTGCGGGCCAAAAGCTGGATGCCTTGCCACATGACAAGATTGTTTGCGCGGAACTCTTGAAATCTTTTGTCCGAAGCGCCGTACTTGTAGACGGCGTTCTTTCCGAAGTGAAAGAACACCGCTGCAGCGATTGAACGTGACTCTCGTCGTGCCAGAACAACAAATCCCAGACCGGGCTTGATGATGCGCTCGTAGATATTCGAGAAAAACGATGCCGGTTGCGGTGGGAGACCATGGCGCCGGCGTGTTTGGACGTGGAGCCGATAAAACTCGTTGATCGCCTGGCGACTGCGGGCAACCACCGCACTTACTTCGTTGCGTTCGGCTTTGCGAATAGCGCGACGGACCTGACTGTCGAAACGATCGGCCATGTCCTCCGGACGGCGTAAAATGAGTGTATGCCCGTAGAATTTAGAAGCCGAACTGGAAGTAGGTTGAAACGATTTGCCTCCCCGAATTTCCAAGTGTTTCCAGCGTCGCTCCTGTGCAAAGCGAACGAGTCGGTCTTTTACTACGCCGGTCACTTCAGCATCAAAGATGAGCGGTTCGCACGCATCACTGAACGGGAGACAGACACCTCGTCGTCCCGTGAACGCACTGCGTACTTCCATCAGCGGAACCAGTGCGGCCAACCTGCGGCCGCGGGAAAATTGAAGGTAAAAGGGCCGATGTCCATAGGTGTTGTGAAGCACCTTCGCCCAAGCGCTGGTGTGGAAGCAGCTGGCGTCGGGATGCAACGCAACCACAAGATCCCAACCCGGATTTTGCAGCGGATTGATGATCCACATTTGAAGCGGTTCACCGCTCGTCTTCTGTTCTACCAGGGAATCCTCGCCAGAAAATGGCGCCGCTTCCACGGATGGCCAGTTGCCTACTTCGAGAGTGTTCAAATCCCTTTTCCTAGACGAGCGCTTCTGCTCTAACCACGTCGCTAACGCAGTGGACGACATAGTCGACCTGCTCTTCCGTCAGTTCTGGAAACATCGGCAAGGAAAGAAATTGGTCGGCCAGACTTTCCGCAATTGGAAATGCCCCCCTCTTGTAGCCGAGATTTCGGCATGCCTCCTGCAAATGAACCGGCACCGGATAATGCACCGCGCACCCGACTCCTTTTTCCTGCAGATTCCGAGCCACTACATCGCGTTCCTGTACGCGAATGGCATAAACGTGATAGACGTGCCGTGCGTACGCTGCCTCGGATGGCGTAAGAACCTCGTCAATTCCGGCGAGAGCCTGATTGTATTCCGTGGCGTGTTTCCGTCGCAGAGAATTTGCTTCGGCCAGATGACTCAATTTGATCGATAAGACTGCCGCTTGAATGCCATCCATCCGGCAGTTCCATCCCATCAGGGAGTGGTAGTATTTTCGTGACTGACCGTGGTCTCGCAGCATCTGGATCTGCTTTCGTAACTCAGGGTCGTTCGTCACGACTGCGCCGGCCTCTCCGAAGGCGCCAAGATTCTTTCCTGGGTAAAAACTGAAGCAACCCGCGTCGCCCATCGTGCCTGCCTTTCGGCCTTTATACTCGGCGCCATGGGCCTGAGCGGCATCCTCAACCACGAAAAGTCCGTTTGAGCGCGCGAATTCCAAAATCGGGTCCATGTCTGCCGGTTGCCCGAAAAGGTGGACCGGAATAATCGCTTTGGTTCGCTCGGTCAGACTCTTCTCAAGTTCTGCGGGATTCATCGTGAAGGTTTCTGGATCGACATCCACGAATACTGGGCGCGCTTTGCAGTAAGTAATCGCCTCGGCTGTGGCAATAAAAGTGTTGGGAACGGTAATGACTTCATCGCCTTCGCCAATTCCAAGCCCCAGCAGCGCGAGCCACAGGGCGTCAGTGCCGTTGCCTACGGCGATTGCGTTGGAGGATCCGCAAAATGCAGCGAACTCTTCTTCGAACTTTTCTACAAATGGTCCACCGGCAAAAGCGCTGCTGTCGATCACTTCGCGGATAGCGCGATCGAATTTTTCAATAAGTGGGGCGTGATGCGCCTTCAAATCAAGAAAGGGAACTTTCATTTTGACCTTTGGTTATGCGCCGGACATACGAAGTGAGCTCAAAGCTTCACACGCTACGCTGAGCGGATGTGAAACCCAGCCTAACACTTATCCAGCAAATGCTTCGACCTGAAGAACCTCTTCGGCTTCGACGGGGGCGCGAGCGGGCACCGCCTTGCTCGGTTGAGAAAACGTCACGGGAGCGCCGTTCATCTTTATCGAGGCACTAGCCGCTTCGAGGATTCTGACCATTTCCAGCCCTTTGTGCCCATCCGTCAGCGGTTGCGAATTTGTCTTGATGCAATCAATAAAATGCTGACAAGCCAGCTTTAGCGGTTCCTCCTGGTGGAGATATGGGATGTAGCTGTCGCCGTAATGATAAGAGTATTGAAACTCAGCAAACGTATCGTAGTGCGGCGGACGTTCTACGCGCGCATCGTAAATGCGGATTTTCTCGCGTGTGCGCAAGTCATCATACACGATCATTCGTCGCGTACCGACGATCGTCATTTCACGAATTTTCCGCGGCTCGAGCCAGCTGCTTTGAATGGTCGCGAAGCGCTTCCCCGAGAAGGAGAGCGACATGTTTGTCACATCCTCAACTCCTGGTGTGATATGAGCATTTCCTTGGCAATTAATTCTGGTGGGAAATTCATTCAGAATATGGAGAATGATCGAGATGTCGTGCGGTGCCAGATCCCACGCGACATTAATGTCCTTTTGGAACAATCCGAGATTGAGACGGCGGCAATTGATATAGCGTATCTCACCCAGGTCCCCAGCTTGAACGATCTGGGCAATCTTTTGTACGGGCGATGAGTAGAGAAAGGTGTGATCTAACATCAAAGTTAGACCATTGCGGTCGGCGATTTCAATCAGTTCCTCGCATTCGGCTGAAGAGGAAGCCATTGGCTTTTCGATGAACGCATGCTTGCCTGCCAGGAGGGCGGCCTTGGCCAGTGAGTAGTGATGCTTCACCGGGGTGGCAATAACGACAGCGTCCACGTTTGTGCCGTTTAGAAGCTGCTGCGTCTGAGTCATGCCTTCGACGTCCGGATACAGCCCGCGGACATGTTTTAGGCGCTCCACATTAAGGTCGCAGACAGCTTTGAGCTGGCAGTCCGGGAGACTTTTGAAGTTGCGAACCAGAAGCGGTCCCCAATAACCGCATCCTATTATGCCGACTGAGAGTTGCTTCTTCATACTTTTCGAGCGGATTCCGTCAAGCCATGCAAAGTTGGCGGGCGCGAGCGAACGCGTTCAGTTTGGCGATGCGGTTGGGTTGTCGGTCGGGATTCGAAGATCTGCCCAGCCATAACGGCGCAAGTTTTGAAAATGATCTTCAGATCCATCAGGAACGATAAGTTCTTCAAATAAAACAGGTCCATGGCGATCATTTCATTGAACGTCGTTTTATTTTTACCATTCACCTGCCAGTATCCGGTGAGCCCCGGCAGACCGTTCACACGCTCGCGTTGCCACTGTTGATAATGGGCAAATTCATTCGGCAGGCATGGTCGGGGACCAACCAGACTCATTTCACCACAAAGGACGTTGAAAATTTGGGGTAATTCATCCAGGCCACTCGCGCGCAGAATCCGACCGAAAGGCGCCAGACGCGGATCGCCATACGCGTCAAGTTTCGTCATGGGACAGTTAATGCGGATCAATTCTTCCAAGTGACGCTCGTGACTCTCTGTCTCGGCGCTGACTTTCATTGTTCGGAACTTCCAGATAAGAAAATGTTTTCCACCGAGTCCGACGCGTTTCTGGCGATAGAAAATCGGTCCCGGAGAAGCGAGCCGCGTCACCACCATCAGCAAGATTATCAGCGGTAACCAAATCGGCAGCGCAAGGAGAATGCAGGTGATATCGAGAGCGGATTTCCAGCCGGGCACCCGATGAGCTCGCGTGTCTGAGAAGTCGAATGCAACACGAGGAGCTTTTGCCCCGTTGCCGGTCGAGCCGTTATAGGGCAAGCTGCCGCCCTTGGTCGCCCGCCCCACATGCGGCAGATAACCTTCTATCCTCATTTGTTGACTTCCTCCAACCTCTGCTAGCCCGCTAACCACGCGGGACAATGAGAGTGAGGAGGAACCCGCATCTAGGTCTTTGTGACCGAGGAGGGGATCCTCGAAAAACTCACTCTTAAAAATTTGAAAACTGGGGGGTAAAGCAGGAAACGAGAATCGAAATCGCGCCAGTTAAACGCTGGTTGAGCGCAGGCGAGGCGACATGCCGGGAGGGCCTGTTGGATTTGTCTAATTTCCCGCACGCTTACTTCTACGGAAACTGGGGGGTAAAGGTTCCGAATATTTTGCAGGGCCAGGGAATTTAACGCCGCTGTCACAAACCGGGGAATTAAGTCCAAAACAGAACGGAAGTGGCGATTGTAAACGATCGGTCGGCGTCCTTATTCGATCTCTGAGAGCAGGGTGTCGAGGTTTTCGCTCTCAGAACCGTGCTCTTCGGCGAGCCCCGTTTGCACCAAGCACCCCAGGCAGAGTCCGTTGTGAACACGCACTACACCGCAACAATGCGGGCATTCGTCGTCCTCGTGCTGAGGCATTCCAAACGAATCAGTTAGGCCGTTTAAATCCATTTTTCATCAAAATCCATTTTTTATCATCCCTGTTGTCTGCTGCTCGCCAGGCGATTTGTCACCGAGCGAAAACTCTCTGCTGATGCAGGACTCTGTTCCGGAGTGGGTACCACAGCATCGCCAAAGCCTGCCGTCGGAGAACCTTACATGTGAGCTCCAACGCTACAGCGTGCACAAGCACTTCTACGGAAAGCGGCCAGCGAAGTTCCGAAAAATGCGTATTTCGGCAGGAAAAAGGTCTGGTTTTTACACAGTTGTTTCAATTACCGTTTCAAGAGGTCTGTACCGGCCTATGCATTTTGTTGACCTTTCAGATTCCCATTCGACTCCCAAACAGTAGGTGTTTCATTCGATGACATATGGGCGAATCATCTGAATTCTTAAAGAGGGCAGTCGCAGGAGCGAGAGAGACGCTGCAGTCACTTGTCCAGATCGACGGGCAAGTAGAGAAAGCCGCGGATCTGATCGAACAGTGTTTACGCGCGGGAAATAAATTGCTCGTTTGCGGGAATGGTGGGAGTGCGGCGGATGCTTCGCATTTCGCAACGGAGTTTGTGGTGCGTTTTATGAAGGACCGCCCCGCATACCCGGCTATTTGTCTTGCTGGTGATGGAGGGCTTCTTACGGCCGCGGGCAATGATTATGGATTTGACGAGATTTTCGCGCGCCAAGTGGCGGCTTTCGGGCTTCCAGGAGATCTGCTGATTTGCCTAACGACTTCGGGCAAGTCCCGAAATGTCGAACGCGCATTGCAGGAAGCAAAAGCGCGCAAGCTTGGGACTATTACTTTCCTCGGGCGGGATGGCGGCTCAACTATTGGAATGGCCGACGTCGATCTTTTGGTTCGCGGCGATTTAACTGCCCGGATTCAGGAGGCGCACCAGCTTCTCCTTCACGTATTGTGCGAGACTGTCGAGGCTCGGCTCATCAGAAAGGGGGAAAAACGCGAAGCGCGCGAGTGACGCCAATGTTTCAAAACAGACAAACTTCGCGGGGCTTCACTTTCGCGCCGCGCGCGAGTTTCCTAAACTGAAAATCCTGGTTATTCGGAATTCTTTAGCAACCGTTCGCGTTCGCGATCAAGTTGCTGCCGCTCGTTCGCTGTCAAACTACCGATTCCGAATTTGGAGATCTTATCAAGTATTAGATCGATCGAGGTGAAAGCGTCGCCCGTTTCCGCTGAACGGGTGGAATGTGGTTTAGGGACAACATGCAACTTCGGCCTGGGAGCGAACCGGGCCTTGAATGCGTCCCACCAGGGAAGTTCCGGCCCGGCGCCGTGCATTTCAATAAAAAGGAATGCTGCGCTGATGCTTGTCCAAACGACCATGAGGTCACTCCAGGCGTGATATGCGAGGAGTTGGAAAGTGTAAACAGCAGCAAGAATTAGTACAATCCATTTGGTCATGATTCGCAGAAACAACTCAGCCCGCGGATAGATCGTGGCGAAGGCAACGAATATTCCAAAGTGCAATGCGGGCGATCCGGCCAGTGCCGAGCGCTGCCAAAGACCCCAAACCGTTAGCAATGCCGCAGGCGTAATCAGCAGAACAAGATAGAGTCCAATGTAAGCGCGGCGCCCGATAAAGCGTTCGACTTCCCGGCCGAACACGAACAGCATATACATCTCGATCGCGAACCAGAGCAGCCCTGACGGCGCGTGCACGAAAGCGTATGTGAAAAGCCGCCAAACCTGACCCGACCAGACCGCGGCACTGTCAAATTGTAAATACGCTAGAATCGAGCCGGCCCCGATCGCGACGAGAATGGCTGCAAGAATCGCGGTAGCGACATGCAGCCCAACCAGCATCGTGGTCACATCGACGGGATAGCGGCCCATCCACGCGACCGGCCGATAATCATCGGACGTGGTGACCCCGAACATACTTTCAATTAATGCCGCGCATTGTTCTTACGCAAGCGTGAAACAATATGCCGTCCAAGGATTCACCGTGGCCAAGCCGTTCATTCGTGCTTAAGATGGACACCTTCGTTTCATGAAAAATCTCGCGCCTGCCATATTTCCGCCGAATGGAATCGGTGATACGAAACCCAGGAACCAGGCCGTGCTCGATTGGGCACACGAAATCGGAAAACTAACAAAACCGGAGAATATTTTCTGGTGCGACGGTTCCGAGCGAGAAAAAGAATTTCTGATCGCGGAATCTTTGAAACAAAATGCGCTGATCAAGCTGAACGAGAAAAAAGTTCCGCGCTCGTATTTGCACCGTTCGAATCCAAACGACGTCGCTCGAGTCGAGAAATTCACATTCATTTGCACGCCGACCAAAGAAGAAGCCGGCCCCACAAACAACTGGTCGGAACCGGCGGAGACTTATTCGAAGCTATACGAATTGCTGAATGGCGCGATGCGCGGACGCACCATGTTTGTCGTTCCTTATATCATGGGGCCGCCCGATTCAGCTCTGACAAAAGTCGGGTTCGAAATCACCGATTCAAAATACGTCGTGCTCAGCATGCGAATCATGACACGCATGGGCAAAATCGCTCTCGAACGGCTCGGCAATGATACAAAAGCGGAATGGAACCGCGGGGTGCATTCGTTATTAGATGTTAATCCCGATCGCCGCTTTATCTGTCATTTTCCGCAGGACAATACAATTATCTCAGTCGGCTCCGGCTACGGCGGAAATGTTTTACTGAGCAAGAAATGTCTGGCGCTCCGCATTGGCTCATATCTTGCGCGTAAGCAAGGCTGGATGGCTGAGCACATGCTGATTCTGGGAGTCGAATCGCCCGAAGGAAAAAAGCACTACGTGGCTGCGGCATTCCCCAGCGCTTGCGGCAAAACCAATTTTGCGATGTTGATTCCGCCCGCGCATTTCAAAGGCTGGAAAGTGACAACGGTCGGTGACGACATCGCATGGATGGAAATTCGCGACGGACGTTTGTTCGCAGTGAATCCGGAGAACGGCTACTTCGGCGTGGTTCCGGGAACCAGTTACAAATCGAATCCAAACGCGATGAAATCCATCGGGCATGACACGCTGTACACAAACGTCGCGCTCACTGACGACGGCGATGTTTGGTGGGAAGGAAGAGACGGCGATCCTCCCGGGCATGCCATCGACTGGATTGGGAATGACTGGACTCCGGATTCAAAAGAAAAAGCCGCTCACCCCAACAGCAGGTTTGCCACGCCAATGCGCAATAACCCGGCTCTCGACCCCGACGTGGAAAAAGCCCAAGGTGTCCCCATTAGCGCTATCATTTTTGGCGGCCGCCGCAGTGGCACCGTGCCTCTGGTTTATGAGGCATTCGATTGGTCCCATGGTGTTTATCTTGGCGCCACCATGGCGTCCGAGACAACCGCGGCCGCGACCGGCGAAGTGGGGAAAGTTAGGCGCGACCCGATGGCGATGCTGCCTTTTTGCGGATACAATATCGGCGATTATTTCCGGCATTGGATCGGTATCGGAAAACGTCTTACCAGGCCGCCGCTCATCTTCAACGTGAATTGGTTCCGTAAAGGCGCGAATGGTAAATTCCTCTGGCCAGGCTTCGGCGAGAACATGCGCGTGCTCAAATGGGTGATTGATCGTTGTGAACAAAGGGGCGGAGCCCTCAAATCACCGGTGGGTTGGTTACCAAGTCCGCATGACCTCGATCTTGATGGCCTGGACATCGACCACCAATGCGTGGCGGATCTTCTCGGAATTGATCACGAGGAATGGCAGAAAGAACTCGCTGAGCACAAAGCATTCTTCGATTCGCTCGGCGGTGTGGTTCCGAACGAGTTGCAAGAACAACGCGAGCAACTGGTCGCGCGTTTCACTGAATAATCATCTGCGCGCCGGTCATCGCGCGTGGATCGAGCTTACCTCGAACAAGGTCATTGGGTTACGCCAGGTACTAGTTTGGCAGCGTTAAAGCACACCTGTGACGAAGATCTCGCAGTCGACGCGCTTTCTTTTCGCAAGAAATGAGACTGTTTGTGCCTGAAAATTTGCGAACCGCTTGACTGGCGGCGAATATTTCCAGTGGGTTCGAAGGTTGCGAGCACAAAACATCTCAGAGAGCCAGGTACAAAGGATCACATTGAGGTTCGTGGGGCACGCCAGAATAATCTCAAAGGCATCGATGTTGATCTTCCACTGGGGAAATTGACAGTCGTCACAGGCCCCAGCGGAAGTGGCAAGTCCAGTCTGGCATTCGAGACGATTTACGCTGAAGGCCAGCGACGTTACGTGGAAACGTTCAGCCCTTACATGCGGCAGTTTCTCGACCGCATGGACAAGCCGCGTGTGGACGACATCCGCGGTATTCCTCCTGCGATCGCCATCGAGCAAGCAAACCCGGTGAAAAGCTCGCGTTCGACCGTCGGCACGATGACGGAAATTAATGATTATCTAAAATTGCTCTGGCCGCGCCTGGCTCGGGCATTTTGTCCTATTTGCAGCCGCGAGATTCGCCCTGAAACCGCACAGTCAATCGTTTCTCAGATTTTCGCCCGATTTTCCAGTTGTCATTCCGGGCGGAGTGAAGCGAAGCGGAACGCAGTCGAGGAATCTCTCGATGTTTCTGCGGATCAAGGAATTTCCAGAGATCCTTCGACTTCTCCCGCACACGCGGGATCCGCTCAGGATGACAAAAGAAAAAGGCCGGTAACTATTCTGGTCACGTTCTGGATCGCCGTCCCACCGAAAACCGAGCCACGCAAGTTTTTCGAGTTTCTTCAGCAACAGGGGTACATCCGCGTATTGATCGATAACCAAATTGTACGCGTCGATGCCGATCCAAAATTCAAGCGACTTGGCGCGCGTGTGCAGGTCATTCAGGATCGCGTCGCGGTCTCGGAGGACAACCGTTCGCGTCTGGCAGAGGCCATCGAAACCGCGCTACGCTTTGGCAAGGGAAAAATTAACATTAATTCGCTTTCTGTGGAGGCAGGCGTGTCGCGTGCGAACTCAAAGGATGCGGTCCGCACGGCCGCCACTACGGTGTCCGAATTGCCATTCTCCACCGGATGGCATTGCGCCCACTGCGATCTCGACATTCGGCCCCCTACACCCGGGCTTTTTAGTTTCAATAATCCTATGGGCGCGTGCCCGGAGTGTCGAGGATTTGGTCGCACCATCGCAATCGATCTGACTAAGGCGATTCCAAACCGCACGCTGAGCATCAAACAAGGCGTGGTGCGCGTCTTTCGTGGCGTCGAATTTGGCGAATCGCAGAAAGATTTGCTTCGGGCCTGCGCACGCGAAGAGATCGATATCAATATTCCATTCGAAGAATTGCCGAAGGCCGATCAGAACTTTGTCATCGAAGGCGAGAAGCGGTCAGGTAGTTATACAGAAGAGGATTATGAAAACCATCGGTGGTATGGCGTCCGCGGATTCTTCCGATGGCTCGAGAGCAAGACATACAAGATGCATGTACGGGTCTTGCTTAGCCGTTATCGGGCTTACGTCACCTGCCCTGGCTGCAACGGCGGCCGGTATCAGCCCGAAGCGCTAAATTACAAGATTGTAGCGGCCGCCTATGACCGGCGAGACGGCGCTCGCAGAGCGCCGCTACAGTTGACGCTTCCGGAGTTTCAATCCCTTTCGGTTTCCGACGCGCGCGATTTTCTGCACAGACTCCAGATTCCTGCGAACGATTCGACTGCGCGAATGCTGGGGGACGAAATTTGTGCGCGCCTTAATTATCTCTGCGAAGTCGGTGTTGGTTATCTCACGCTCGACCGATCCACGCGCACCTTGAGCGGGGGCGAAGTGCAACGGGTAAATCTCACAACATGTCTCGGCGCATCGCTAGTCAACACACTGTTCGTCATGGATGAACCGAGCATTGGTTTGCATCCGCGCGATGTTGGCCGGCTTGTGCGTGTAATGCATAACTTACGCGACAAAGGCAATACGCTTCTCGTGGTTGAGCACGAGGAACAAATCATCCATGCCGCTGATAACCTGATCGATATTGGTCCGGGACGCGGGGAGCATGGGGGCGAATTGGTCTGGAATGGAACGTTGGAGGACTTCCTCGCGACGGATTCACGAATTCTGGGGAGCGCACGCATTCTGCGTGCTGGTGCAGGCATTTTGCCTTCACGAACTTCCAGAGAACAGCCGAACGCTACCGATGCTTCAGCGAAACGATTTCGTCGTCAACAAAGTTCGTTGCAGCAGAATGCGGCGACCAGCACGCCGCAAGCGTGCGCTCCCCAATCCTTAACGCGCCAGTATCTCACCGGTAAAGAATCAATTCCCATTCCGACATCACGGAGGCGATCCAGGGCGGTGATCAAGATCATTGGCGCGCGACAACACAACCTGAAGAACATCGACGTCGAGCTTCCGCTTAACGTTTTCACGTGTGTCACTGGCGTTTCTGGATCTGGAAAATCCACGCTGATTCACGACGTACTCTACCGGAACCTGATGGTCGCTAAAGGAGAGTCGTCCGATCAGCAGTCTGCGCAAGGTTACAACCCGGGAGGGGAGCCGGGCGCATGCAAATCAGTCACTGGCGCGCATCGGATTGGCGAGGTCATCATGGTCGATCAAACACCGCTTGCGCGCACGCCCAGGTCGACCCCGCTCCTGTATCTGGGACTCTACGATCGTGTTCGCGAATTGTTCGCCGCTCAACCCGCAGCAATGTCTCAGGGACTCACGGCGGGCACGTTCTCGTTCAATTCCGGTAGCGGCCGCTGCGAACGTTGCTCCGGCACGGGATACGAGAAAATTGAGATGCAATTTTTGAGTGATCTTTTCGTGCGCTGCGCGGAATGCGAAGGCAAACGATTTCAACCGCACGTTTTGAAAGTCCAACTACACGGAAAATCGATTCACGATTTGCTGAAGCTCACCGTAAGCGAAGCGATCGAATTTTTTACCCAGATCCGCGAAGAAAAAACGATATCTGAACCGCTGCGCGTGCTCGAGGAGGTCGGACTTGGTTATCTACGTCTGGGCCAACCGCTGAATACGCTGTCCGGTGGTGAATCGCAGCGGTTAAAGCTCGTTAGGCATTTGGCTGAGACAAAGAACGCTGAAGCTCGGAATGGAAAACCCGGTGGCAATTTGTTTATCTTCGATGAACCAACCACGGGACTTCATTTTGATGACGTCGCGATGTTGCTGCGATTATTTCAGCGATTGGTCGATCGCGGTCACTCCCTCGTCGTGATCGAGCACAATCTCGAAGTCATCAAGTGCGCCGATTGGATCGTCGACCTCGGACCAGAAGCAGGTGATGCAGGAGGCCAGGTGGTTGCCGTTGGAACTCCGGAGCAAATCGCGAAGACGGACGCGTCACACACCGGACGTTTCTTACAAAGTGTGCTTACAAAGTCTGGCGAAAAGTTGCACCTCATCCCGAGCCGCGAAGGCGGTGAGGGACAGCGCAAAGCATCTCGCGAGATCGAGAGATCCTTCGCTTACGCTCAGGATGACGACGTTCAGCCGGTTCGTGCCGCTGAGGAGCCATCCCCATTTCGGGTTCTTGAACGTAACGGCTCAATCCGGGTCCACGGCGCGCGCGAACACAATCTGAAAAACATCGACGTCAGGATCCCGAGGGAACAAATGGTGGTCATTACCGGTCTGAGTGGTTCCGGCAAATCCACGCTCGCATTTGATATTCTCTTTTCGGAAGGACAACGGCGTTTTCTCGACAGCATGTCGCCGTACGCGAGGCAATTCGTTGAGCAACTCGAAAAGCCCGACGTCGATCTGGTGAGCGGATTACCTCCCACTGTCGCGATCGAACAAAGGGTCACGCGCGGCGGAGGAAAATCAACCGTCGCGACTGTAACCGAGGTATACCACTTTCTCCGGCTGCTTTTCGCAAAAACTGGAACGCAATTTTGCCCGGATTGCGATCTGGCCGTGGAAAAACAAAGTCTCGCCGCCATTGCCAAACAAGTTGAATCAACAGCGAAGCGCGGCCCGGTGAGAGTGCTTGCACCACTGGTAAAAGCCCGAAAAGGTTTTCACACAGAAGTCGTGCGCTGGGCGGAACGCCAGGGATTCGACACGCTTTATGTGGATGGAAAACTTGTTCCGGTCTCGCGGTTCCAAAAACTGGAGCGCTTCAAGGAACATACGGTCGATGTGGTCGTTGGTCTCATCGATCGGAAACGAATTGCGGAAACGCGCGATGTAGTCCGGCGCGCTCTTGAGATCGGACGTGGCACGGCGCGCCTGCTCGATTCAAAGAACCGGCTAACGGTAGTGAGCACAGAAATGAGCTGCCCAAACTGTGGTCGCGCGTTTGAGGAGCTCGATCCGCGTTTGTTTTCGTTTAATTCGCCTCACGGCGCTTGTGAAGAATGCGGCGGATTCGGCGAAATTTGGGATCAGGATCTGCAAACTGCTGCAAATCCCGACGGTGAATCGGTTCTTGAAAGCGAGTTGGCGGCCGAGCGCGAGTCCGAATGGATTGAGGAAGGCGAAGCGGGTGAATGCCCGAGTTGTCACGGCTCGCGTCTGAACTCCGTAGCGCGTCACGTGCGCGTCCAAGGTTACACGATCGATCAGTTTACGAATCTTTCGGCAAACGAAGCAGCGCGAAGGGTCGAGAGATTGAAATTCCGCGGAACACATCAAACGATTGCTGCCGGGCTCATTCCTGAAATTCAACAACGATTGCTTTTCATGGAGAAAGTTGGCCTCGGCTATCTCGCTCTTGGGCGTTCGGCGAAAACGTTGAGTGGCGGAGAATCTCAGCGCATCCGGTTGGCTGCGCAGTTGGGATCAAACCTGCGCGGCGTCCTGTACGTGCTGGACGAGCCCACGATCGGGCTTCATCCCCGCGATAACTTGCGATTACTCGACACGCTAACCGCGCTTCGAAACAAGGGGAACTCACTGATTATTGTCGAGCACGACGAAGAAACAATGCGGCGCGCCGATCACATCGTCGATCTTGGTCCACGCGCCGGAATTCATGGAGGAAAAGTGGTGGCCACAGGGACGCTGCGCGACGTGGAAAAAAATCCAAATTCCGAAACGGCTCGCTGCTTGAAAGTACCGCTTCAGCACCCTACGCGCGGATCGCGCCGGTCCCTCCGCGACGTTGAAGATTGGATCGAACTCCGTGATGCAAGAGCGAATAACTTGAAACATGTCGACGTTCGCTTCCCCGTCGGAAGGCTTTCGGTGATCACGGGAATTTCCGGCAGCGGTAAATCGACCTTGATGCACGAGGTAATTTGGCCTGCCGTGCGCGAGCAGCTGAACGAAAGGAAACGCGCAGGAAATGGCGATCTCTTCAAACTAGTTAGTGGCGCGCAGGAGATCGAAGCGATTTACGAAGTCGATCAGTCGCCGATCGGGAAGACGTCGCGATCGACACCGGGCACCTACGTGAAAGTGTTCGACGAGATCCGGACTCTTTATGCGCAGTTACCTGTCTCGCGCGTGCGCGGCTATTCTGCCAGCCGATTCTCATTCAACGCCGAAGGCGGCCGCTGCGAGACTTGTAAGGGTCAGGGCGTGATCAAACTGGAGATGAATTTTCTCCCTCGCAGCTATGTGCCGTGTGAAGATTGCGGCGGCAACCGTTACAATCCGCAAACGCTTGAAGTCCTCTACAACGACAAATCGATCGGCGACGTAATGGAAATGACGATCGAGGAAGCAGCAAAATTCTTTTCGGCACATCCGAAAATTGCGCGTCCCCTCTCTTTGCTGGTGGATACCGGGCTGGGCTACCTGAAGCTGGGGCAACCGAGTCCGACGTTGAGCGGCGGCGAAGCGCAGCGATTGAAATTGGTCACACAACTCAAGCGTGGTGTTAGCCGCGCGGCCGACGAACGGATTCGGAAAATGCGCAAGCCGGGCTCAACATTATATTTGCTGGAGGAACCGACCATTGGCCTGCATATGGCCGACATTGAATTGCTTCTGAAGGTGTTGCATCGGCTCGTAGATGAAGGAAACACGGTAATCGTAATCGAGCACAATCTCAGCGTGATCGCAGAAGCCGATTACATCGTTGATCTTGGCCCGGAGGCGGGCTCGGCTGGCGGCCAGGTCGTCGCGTGCGGGACCCCGGAGCAGGTGTCGATGCATCGGGTGAGCCGAACAGCCCCGTTTTTGCGAAAGCTACTCAGAGAAACGCGCCGCAAACCGCGCAGGCAGCGTACAAAAGGACTTCGCGATCAGGGTGTCGATCGCGCCCCGAACGTTGCGTGACCGAATTCGGCTGTGCGGTTTCTTGCCGTCCTCGCGGCTCAGATGACGCGCGTTTTCGTTGCGGCTGTCGCGCACTTCTGTGAAAGTCGGCGCAATGCTCGCGTATTATCTGCACAATCTCGATCCAATTATTTTTCGGATCTCCGGTAATGTTGGCCCCCGTTGGTACGGATTGGCCTACGTGCTCGCGTTTATCGCCAGCTATTTCGTCTTCCTTTGGCTTGCGAAACGCGGGTATGCTGATCTGCCCCCGCAACGAGTTGGCGACTTCATCACTGGCTGCGCGTTGTTTGGCGTGATCATCGGCGGGCGCCTCGGATACGTTTTCTTCTATAAACCGGAAATGCTGCGCGAGCCGCTATCCATCTTTCGCGTCTGGGAAGGCGGAATGTCCAGTCACGGCGGAATGCTTGGCTTGTTGTTGTTCACTTTGTACTACGCGCATCGGCACAAAATCTCGTGGACAAACCTTGGCGACAACCTGGTTGTCACCGCGCCGATCGGCTTGTTCTTTGGACGCTGCGCCAACTTCATTAACGGCGAACTTTACGGACGGATAACCAAAGTTCCCTGGGCGATGCAATTTCCCAAGGAACTGTTTGATCATCCCCAGGAAGCAGAGCGTGCAGTGGCGGCATGCGCCCGAATCGACGCATCGCTCGCCACACCCGATGCAATCGTTGGTGCAGTTCGCACTCAGCCGGAAGTGGCCACCGTATTGCGCTCGATTCTTTCGCCGCGCCATCCATCGCAACTTTACGAGGCTTTTTTCGAAGGAATCGTCTTGTTCGCGATTTTGTGGTTCGTGCGAACCCGCAAACGCGAGCCCAATGGCGTTTTGACTGGTTTATTTTTTATCTGGTACGCGATTTTTCGAATCATAATCGAATATTTCCGCGAACCCGATGCGACATTGGTAGGTCCATTCACCCGAGGCCAATTTTTCTCTTTCTTTCTCATCGTCATTGGCCTTGGGTTTGTTGTGATCGCAAAAATGCGTCCGACGTTTCCGAAGAATCTCTCAACGAAATCAGGGTAGGGACGTCGTGCTACGGACGTCCGGACAGCGCAGCGGCTGTCCCTACCTCGAAATGACAAGTAGCGTTTCTCCAAAACGGCGTTATTACTTAAACCGGTGACGCGGGAATGCTTGAAATCGTAGCTGCCGGCGGCGGTCTCCTTTTTGCGTTCGATCACGCGACGATCGCGGGAAAACTCGTTCTCACTCTGCTCGCGGTCGTTTCCATCTTCAGCTGGTCCATCATGATCACGAAACTGCGCGTGATCCGGTTTGCTCGAAAACAGAACGCGCGTTTTCTCGCCGCTTTTCGACAGGACCGACAACCGCTGCGTATGTTTGAGAAGAATGCGCGATTTCCAGGATCACCAGTTTTCAACGTGTATCGCGCCGGGTGCGAAGAAATGACATTTCATCTGCTCGGTTCTCCTGAAGTGGATGACACGTTTCGCGCGCGGCTGGGGATCGCCGACAAAATCTCGCCGGCACAAATGGGCGCGGTAAACGCGGCCATGGAACGAGCAGTAGGCGAAACGGCGCTTTCACTGGAATCGCAAATGATTTTGCTCGCGACCGCAGTGAGCGGTTCTCCCTTTCTCGGCTTGCTTGGCACGGTCTGGGGAGTGATGGATGCGTTTACCGGCGTGGCGGAGGCAGGCTCGCCGAACCTCGTCTCAATGGCGCCAGGTGTTTCGGGTGCGCTCATTACCACGGTGACCGCGCTCTGCGTGGCAATTCCAGCGATGTTCGGATACAATTTCCTCGTCACCAGCATTCGCGGGATGATTGTCGAGATGGACAATTTTGCCGCGGAGCTCGCTTCGGAATTCGAGCACAAGTACGTCGATCACAGCTTGCGTGAATCGGCATTTCGCCGATGAAACGCTATTCCCAGCGCCAAAGCCTCTCCACGCTCAGCGAAATCAATATCACACCGCTTCTCGACCTGGCGTTCGTGCTACTCATCATTTTCATGATTACGACGCCGCTACTGGAAAGCAGCATGAACCTCGTGATCCCATCCAGCGGCGCGGCCAATCCGCCAATTAAGTCCGGACAAGTGCAAATTGTCTCCATCGATCGCAGCGAGGCAATCCGCCTTAACGATCACCTGACCGACTTGAAAACGCTCACAGTTCAGCTGGGAGAATTAAAAAAGGGGAATCCAGACGTCGCCATCGTGATTCGGCCGGATCGCGAGTTGCCTGTGCAGAAGTTGATTTCACTAATGGATGCGCTGAAAGAAGCGCAAATTACAAAGATCGGTATCGCTACCAGGGCAGAGTCGAAGTAGATGTCCACGACCCCGCGCTTTTGGCGAAACGTCACGCTAATTGCGCTTGCGCATGTCGCGCTGATTGCAGGATTGATTCGCTGGAGCGTAGCGGCCCGAAGCACGCCCGCTATGGAAAACCTGGTCTGGTTGAGTGGAGCGGAAGATCTTGGGGCCGAAAAATCAGAAAGCCACGCAGCGACGCCTACGGAGGTCTCAGTTCCACCCCCTGAGCCGAAATCCGTGGTGCCAGACGAGAGAGAGAAGGAGCAGCCACCTTTGCCTCAAGCAAGGAGCGAAATTGAATTGCCGAAGCCAACGCCGATGGAAACGCCTGTGCCAAAAGCAATAGCAAAGCCGAAGACCACACCAAGACCAATCCCAAAGTCTACCCCTAAGAAGGTTGTCTTGGCGAAAGGGTCCAAATCATTGGGACACTTCAAACCGACCCTCTCAAAATTCAAAGAAGAACCCGATTCGAATCGAAACAAAAGCTCTAAAGCCGCTAGCGCGAAAACCGCATCTTCACCTAAGAGTGGTGGGGTGAAAACAGGTTCAACGGGCAAGGCCGGCGGTCATTCGGGCGGCGGCAGTAGCGCATCGGAATTCGGATGGTATGGCAACATGCTGCACGATCGTTTTTACAGCGCATGGATCCAACCAACGAGCACCGTTGCTTCCGGCACCAAGATCTCGACGCTGGTAAAACTCCGAATCGAGAAAGATGGTCGCGTCTCCAAGTTCGAGATCATCAAACCCTCCCAAAACGTGGTAGTGAACGAGTCGGTCGCGGCAATTGCGAAACGAGTAACCGAAGTTGATTCGCCGCCCACCGGGCTAGTCCAGGGGGATCACTACGACGTGAAAATCAATTTCGAGTTAAATACCAACCAGGAAACGGTGAAATAACAGGAACGTCGCCTTGCACACGCCGCCGACGATTTTGGCGATTCAGGCGCGCTTTCTCGCGAATTTCTCTCCAATCAACCCACGCAGGTGCTCAGATATTGCCGGATGATCGAGGCGTTGAACCACTTCGTCCAGAAAGCCTCCTACAATGAGGCGCTGGGCCACCGGTACTGGAATGCCGCGGGTGCGAAGATAGAAGAGCTCATCTTCGTTGATTTGGCCGGAAGTCGCCCCGTGGGTGCAACGCACGTTGTCGGCCAAAATTTCCAGGCCAGGCATTGAGTTGGCTTCTGCGTCATCACTCAAAAGAAGGTTCCGAACTTTTTGATACGCATCGGTAAAATGGGCATGCGGTTCTACCCGGATAAGTCCACCGAAAATGGTGCGGGCTCGATCGTCGAGCGCGTTTTTGTACAGGAGATCGCTGGCGGTATGCGGCGAAACATGGTCTTGCAACGTGCGAGCATCGAATTCCTGCTCGTGGTTCGCCACGGCGACGGCAAGAAGATCGCTGCGCCCACCCTCGCCGATGAGGCGGCTGAGACTTTCGAAACGCGAATAGCGGGATCCAAGATGCAAATTCAGGCTCATCGCCGAGGCATCATGGTCCACCGTCGTTGAGTTCATTTGCAGCGCCACAACATTGCGTGCCCAATTTTGCGCGCACACGTACGTCACTTTCGCTCCGGGGCCGGCGACGAGATCGTTTACCCCACATGTGAATCCGGGCACTTCTTCATTAACGGAGCGGAAATGCTCGATTACGGTGACCTTCGCCAGCTCGTCTGTGACCAGGAGCAAATGCGGAAACGCGGAAGCACTTTCACCATTCAGCCAATGAAAAATCTCGATTGGAAACTCAATCTCGACACCTCGCGGCACGTAAAGAAACGTCCCCGAAGAAACCAATGCCTGGTGCAAAGCCGCGAACTTCGCAGATCCAAGCTTCGCCGGTTGCGACATGAAATGCTTCCGGAACAACTCCGTGTGCTCAACCATTGCCCGCTCAAGCGATTGGAAAATGACGCCGCGCCTTTTCAGTTGATCTGAAATCACGTCGCGCTCAACAAGCTCGTCCCCTGCGAAGATCATTCGGCCCGCTACGTCTTTGAGTCCGCGTGATTGATCGAGAATGGTTGCGCGCTCCTTCTCAGTTAATGTGCCGCCGTATTTGAAAGAGCCCAGATCGAGAAGACCAACATTGGCGAATCGCCAAGCCTGATCTTTTCGCGTCGGATTGGGCAATGACTCAAATTGTTTCCAGGCTTCGCGCTGTTGATCACGGAACCAATCGGGAAATTCGCGTGTCTGACTCGGGCCGGAAAGAATCGGCGCCTGATTCTCGATTGTCGCTGTTTCGTTTTTTGTCATTTACAAGACACCGGAGCCCTCCGTGCAATCCTGCGGTTGCACGATTGCGCTCACGTGCGGGGTTACGGATTATCCGACCGAGCCTTCCATCTCCAGCTCGATCAGCCGCTTAAGCTCAACGCTGTATTCCATCGGGAATTGGCGGACGAGATCGTTGACGAACCCGTTGACGCTCAAGCTCATCGCCTGCGCCTCGGTGAGACCGCGCTGTTGCATGTAAAAAATCTGCTCTGCGCTCACCTGGCTCACACTGGCTTCATGCTGAACAGCATTACCGGTGCCGCGCACCGTGATGGCCGGATAGGTGTCCGTGCGCGAGGTCGCATTAATAAGCAACGCGTCGCACTCCGTGTTATTCTTGCAATTCTTCAGGTGCTTCGGCACGTGGACCAAGCCGCGATAGGTAGCGCGGCCTTTTCCGATGGAGATCGACTTGGAAATGATGTTACTGGTCGTCTCATCGGCCGCGTGGATCATTTTTGCTCCGGTGTCCTGATGTTGGCCGTCATTTGCGAGCGCGATGGAAAGCACTTCGCCGCGCGCCTTGCGACCCTTCATGATCACGCTGGGATACTTCATCGTGAGACGCGAACCAATGTTACAATCGATCCACTTCACCTCCGCGTTTTCCTGAGCAAGACCGCGTTTGGTGACAAGGTTGAAGACATTCGACGCCCAGTTTTGCACGGTGATGTACTGAATCTTCGCTCCCTTTAGCGCGACCAATTCCACGACTGCGCTGTGCAATGTGGGAGTGTTAAACTTCGGCGCCGTGCAACCCTCCATATAGGTCACTTCCGAGCCTTCATCGGCGATGATGAGGGTCCGCTCAAACTGACCGAAATTTTCCGCATTGATCCGGAAATAGGCCTGCAAGGGATGCTTCACTTTGACCCCGGGCGGAACGTAAATAAACGACCCGCCGCTGAAGACGGCGGAATTCAGCGCGCTGAATTTGTTGTCCCCAATCGGAATGACTTTGCCGAACCATTTTCGGAAAATTTCCGGATGATGTTTCAACCCTTCTCTTGACCCCACGAAAATAACACCCTGTTCGCCAACGGCCTTCTTGATGTTTGAATAGACTGCCTCGCTGTCGAACTGTGCCTCCACGCCCGCGAGGAATTTTCGCTCCTGTTCAGGAATGCCTAATCGCTCAAACGTGCGCTTAATATCGTCCGGCACTTCCTCCCAACTGCGTTTCGGTGAGGTGCCAGGCGAGAGATAGTAGCGGATTTTGTCAAAGTCGATTGCCTCGAGGTCCTTGCTGGCCCAATGCGTGGGAAGCGGTTTTTCCAGGAATGCCTTCAGACCGCGCAAGCGGAACTCACGCACCCAATCGGGATCTTCCTTGACGTCCGCGATGTAGTGAATGGTTCGTTCACTCAATCCCACTCCCGCGTCCCGGACGTGGGCTTCCGGATAAAAGAAATCGCCTTTCCCTCGATCGATATCGATGGCTGCTTTTTCAGTTTTCATTGTTTTATCTCGTATATGCTGGTTCGGCCGCTCCATCCCGTGCCCAATCATAGCCTCGTTCTTCGAGTTCGAGAGCGAGCTCCTTCCGTCCGCTCCTGACGATTCGCCCTGCAACCATCACATGGACGTAATCGGGAATGATGTAGTTCAAGAGCCGCTGATAGTGCGTAATTAACAATACGCCGAGATTAGGGCCGCGCAACGAGTTTACCCCATGCGCGACGGTTTTGAGCGCGTCGATGTCCAAGCCGCTATCTGTCTCGTCGAGCACCGCATATTGGGGCTCAAGCACTGCCATTTGTAGAATCTCGGTGCGCTTCTTTTCGCCACCCGAAAAACCTTCGTTCACCGCGCGAGACGTGAACGAGCGGTCCATTCCAAGTAACTCCATTTTTTCATAAAGCCGCGCGTAGTAGTCGGTTGCCTCGAGCTCTTCGCCTTCGGGCAAACGCGATTGCAATGCCGCGCGAAGGAAGTTGGCGATAGTCACTCCTGGAATCTCGCTTGGATACTGAAAGGCCAGAAAAAGACCGCGCCGGGCACGTTCGTCCGGTTCAAGTTCCAGAATGTCTTCACCATCCATCAGGATTTTGCCCGCGGTAACGTGGTAGTCCGGGTGACCGGCCAAAACCTTGGCCAGCGTACTTTTTCCGGAGCCATTCGGCCCCATTAGCGCATGCACTTCACCACGCGGGATGTGAAGAGTGAGACCCCGAACGATCTCACGATCGCCGACGGTAATGTGTAATTTCTCTATGCTTAATTCCTTCATAAAAGGGAACCCTAAATATACGCTGATTCAGATTATTTGCGAACGACCACGGCTGATCATCCCCCGACGCTCCGAACACTCTTCGATTTTTCGATTTATTGGCTACCCCGCTTGGATTCGAACCAAGAATAACGCCTCCAAAGGGCGCTGTGTTACCGTTACACCACGGGGTATACGGGTTCGCGATTTTAGATTGGCGATTTTCGATTCAAGCGCAATGTCCAAAATTCGACTGTGATCCCGCCTCGGTTAGCAACTCGACGGCAAAATCGAGGTTGAATTATCGGTGGTGAAGCACGTATGATTCTAGTGCGGTTAATGGGCCTCGGTTATGGATCGGACAACCTTCCTTGAGCATTACCGCCTTTCTCTTGGTTTTGATGGCGCGCCAAAAGAACTTGGTCGAGACGGCGCCGCAATTGTGTACGAAGCCGTCGATGAACGATCTCGTGAACCGGTTGCCGTAACGGTGGTTCCGGAGGAAAGCATCGATCCTGCGCTGCGGGAGCATTTCGAAGAGCAGGCACGCGCCGTTCAGAGGTTCCGTCACGCGAATATTGCCAAGGTTTTCGACTTTGGACGAGAAGGCGAAAGCTATGTTTACGTTTCGGAGCAACCAATAGGTGAAACGCTTGCTGCCTGGGTCGCGCAACACGGTCCGATGCCGGCCGATGCCACGTTGCGCGTGGCGGAACAAATCGTGAGCGTGTTCTCTTCCGCCAGTTTTCACAAACTTCCGTATCCACCCATCGATCTCTCTCACATCTTTGTTGTGCCCGGACAGACACCCGAAGGGGGGTGGCCGCTGATAAAGCTAACAAATTTCGGCGTGACCGGACTCAAGGCCGGCCCTGAGAACTCGCCCAAGGTCCAAGTGTCGCCTCCCAGTGGACCGAGCGAACCGGAGCCAAAGGATGCAGCGTTACGTGATTCAGCACCTGCTCCCGTGAAGTCTCTCACGGCTGAATCGAGGAAAACTACTGGAGGCCAGGGAACGACCGACGTTCGTTGGGAAATTTATTCACTTGGCGCGACAATGTATTTTCTCCTGACCAGCGTCGCGCTTTCGGCTGACGCGGTCCGGCAACCTCCAAAGCTATCAGGATTTCCAAAACCATTGCGCAGCTTGCTTTCTCAGATGCTGCATCCGAACCCTGATCGTCGTCCCAAGGACCTGGTGGTGCTCGGAGAGATGATCCGGAATTGCCTGCTGAAAATGGAACACCGGTTCGCACTTGCCGATCGGTACGGCATTCCGCTCCGGACCACAGTCCCTCAGCCGACTCAGCCTCGGCCGCGACGTTTCCTGCGGGCCGCATTAGCGTTTGGCGCGCTCGTTTTGACTGCGGCGATCGTTGGCGTGGTCCTATTTCCGACCGCGGTTGGCGAAATTTTGCGCGGACCTCGCGCGACAAAGTCCATTGGTACTCTGGTTGGCGTCCCTGAAACTTCACCGACACCTGCCGCAGGCCAAAATGTTTCGACACCTGTCGCTCCTTCAACCGTTTTGTCACAAGCGGCAAACTCTACGCTCGCCCTGGCGAATCAACCCGCTACGGAGGGCACGGCTGCTCCCAATTCCTCTCCGCCTCCAGTCGCAGATGTGCAACAGGATCAAACATCGGGGGGGCAACCGCAGCTCGCCACAACGCCGGATGCGGTCGCGGAGGCGTCGCCGGGCACGGTTCCGGAAACTACACCTGAGAACGAAGTTGCTACGGAGGCGTCAAAAGACGCCCAGAATTCACAACCCGCCACAACGGCCCAGTCGAGCTCGCGAGGCAAAAAGAAACGTGTGAGTTCTACATCGGCGCCTCGTCACGGCTCGGTGCGCGTCCGAATGCTTGGAATCACATCCGATGGGCGGCTGATTTATCGTTTGCCTTCGGGTCGTACCAGAATTGTCGCGCCCGACTCGAGCGAAGATCAATTCGTTCCGCGCCGACATCGACGCGGCGTTATCCAGCGCGATCAAACGTTTGCTCCTCCGCCCCAATTTGGACCGGATTATTTTCCTTACGATTGAGTTCTAACGTCGGCACGGGTGATCCGCGGAAACAGCGGCTACTGCTTCCAACTGGGCCCCGTTTTGCCCTGAGAACTGTCAAAAAATCAGAAAAAAAAGCTTGCCTAAGGACTTCATTCCCGGCATAACCTCGCCTTCGTGGGGAAACGACCTGCCCTCTGGGCACTCGCAACTGCATCGCTTTTTGTCATTTCCAGCGCAGCCGTTCGCGCGCAAGCGCTGGCTCCTGCGTCGTTGGATCTTGGGAGCCACGTTCAAAAAAACGCGGACGACATGGTTCAAGTGATCACGCAGAAATCGGCTCCGGGCACCCCAGATAAGCCGACAAAAGCGATCACGAAAAAACGAACCCATTTGACTTCGAAGAAGGCAAAAGCACCGGTCAATAAAGAGCCGGCAGAAATGATTGCCGAAGAACCGACGCAGGCGATCGCAAAAGAGGCGAAGCGAAAAGTTGTCAGGGAATCGACGCCAGCGGTCGCCAAAGAACCCGATCGAACAATCGCCAAAAATTCAGGGTCAATATTCACCATGGATCCTGTGCGACCGATGGGGCAACAATCGGTAAGCCACACGACACAACCCTATTCCCGTTTCAGCTTCAAAAGTGCCGGGGGCAAAAAAGAATCCGTTCCAGTTATCACCCAGTATTATCCAAAGCAGATTGTTTACCCGTACGCCAAGATTGACCGGCACCTCGACAGCAGAATGATGCAGGCGGCGACGATCGCGGAGGAACGCGCCCATGCCCATTCCCGCTCGAGATGCTGGCATTACGTGAAGGACGCATTGCTTGCTTCCGGTGTCATCGATTCCCGCCCCAAGACCGAGCTCGCCAGGGACGCCGCATCGGATCTCGTCAGCAATTACGGATTTAAGCGACTTCCCGTGTCAGACCCCTTCTCCGCGCCCATCGGTTCGGTGCTCGTGTATGGCACAACGCGTAGCGTGGGCCATGTCGAGTTGCGCACACGGGACGGTTTCGTTAGCGACTTCCGCTCGAAAACGCCTTCGCGCCGTCCTCTTTTGGGCGTTTACGCCAAGTTGTAATTTTCGCCAGCTCCGGCATCCAGCGATTGAGAGGGCATTGGCTCGTCTACAGCTTTGTCGATTCTGTCCGCGATCCCGGTGGGATAATTTGGAGTGTCATAAAATGAGGGTGTGCACTCGTCCACGCCATCGCTTCTCGCTTTGTTTCAAAAAATCGGTCGACGACTATGGCCTGAAGTTGGCTGTGTGTGCGTCCGCATAGGCGTGCCGCCTGGCGACGCACCACCGCCGGTCCAGTGTCCACCGCAGTGCAGGTGCGATCCGGGAAAATCACCTTACTGCCGTATGGAATTTTCTTTGGATCGACAGCGCAATGTCCGGCCCGCAGACGTTGGCCGGTGCTGGCAAATTTATGGCCTTCGCCCGCCCAGTAACAAGTAACGCGTGCGAGGATCGACTCTTCGCGCGCAAAAGCGGTGGATGCCAAGGACAACAATAATATGACTGTGTAGGATAGTTTCATGATGGTTCCAGGGTGGCTCCGATGGTGTCGTGTCTCGCGCGAAGCAGGCTATTCCCGATGCCGAAATGTGGAGGCGTGCAGCTTCACCTTCGGATTCGGAACATTCCCGGAGGGGGTTACCCTTGAGCACGCGGGACTTCGAACAAACGACTCAATATGGCGAGCCGGCCCCCTCTATAGACAAGTTAGGGGAGTTGTCAATCAACAGCGCCAATTTGTTCTGAGCCGATTCACCACCAAACTTCCCCAAAAGTCCGTCGTGAGATTCTTTGACAGGCTCGACGAGTTATAAATCTCCCACGAAACGCATTTCGTTGCTCGCGACGAAGCCCAACCTCTCGTAAATTGAGCGACCTTTCTCCGAAGCGTGAAGTATGAGCCGATCGATCTGTTGCTTCTTGGACCAGATGATAATTTCTTTAATCAGCAGTCCGGCGATACCGCATCGTCGCCACTGTGGTTCGGTAAAGACATTCACAATCGTTCCTTGCCGGCCTCCGCCAATCGTAGATAGATCGAGTGGGCGCGGGAGGATCGGTTGCAGCTGAACACCAGCGCCAGCCACGATCAGTTCCGGTTTACCCGCGGGAGCTGCAAGCCAGCCAACGTAGCTCGCGTTGTCGATCCATTGCTCCAATCTTGACCGCGCGTTTGCGCGTAGAATTTCAAAGGCATTTCCCGAAACGTCGCCCATGTCTTGAAACATTCGCGCTCGATGCCACGAGATGATATCGGCATCCTGTGCCGTGGCGCGACGGATCTGAAAGGTATCGGACTCCGCTTTTTGTGCAGGGTAAGCCCCTTCAGGTTTGAGATACCGTTTTACTTCGGATTCTTTCATTCGGGCCAAGACTTCTCTGGCATTTGCGATTCAATCTCAAGCGGTCAAGACTCAAGATCCATAGTTAAACTCAGAACCCAGCAAGGCGTGACAGTCAGTTTCCCGGTGATACCATGCGCGAGATGGAACCGGCCGATTGGGCATCGCTCAGCGACAAGGATCTTCTGGAGCGTCGGATTTCCACGCTCGGCCTTCGGCTTGAAGGCACCGCCCTGGAACCGCTCATCCGCCAACTCTACGACGAATTGTCGGCGCGTGGGCTTGTGTTTCATCCGCCGTGTCATGTCGGCGATGAATGGTTTGTGCCGATCGGCATCCCGGCCATTTTCATTCCTTTTTTCCTGGCTCATGAACGGTTACGAACACTGGAGCGCACCATGATGCTTGAGGTGGAGGGAGGAACACCCCAGTGGTTTATGAAATTGATGCGACATGAAGCGGGTCACGCTTACATGTACGCGTATCGACTTACCCGAAAGAAAAAATGGAAAGAACTTTTTGGGCAAACGTCCCGGGAAGAAACACCCGATAGTTATCGGCCGCGACCGTTTAGCCGCAGTTATGTAATGCATCTGGAAGACTGGTACGCGCAGAGTCATCCGGATGAGGATTTCGCGGAGACCTTCGCCATCTGGCTTACACCCGGGCTGGATTGGCGCAAACGTTACTCGCGCTGGAGGGCGCTTCAAAAACTCGAATACGTCGATGAGTTGATGCGGTCCTTAACAGGCAGACCACCACTTCAAATGCCCGAGTACCGCGTTGCCGATTATGATTGTTTGAACGTCAAGCTCAAAACCTACTACGCGCGCAAACGTAAACTTTATGAGGACACCTACCCCGATTTCTACGATGCCGATTTGCGGCAGCTGTTCGCTGCGCCGGCGGGAATCAAAGCGAGCGTCTATCTGCAGCGGCGGCGTCGGCGCCTATTGAATGCCGTCTGCCAATGGACGAACGAAAAAAAGTTCAGGGTAAACCAGCTTCTGGCCCGGCTGACACACCGGTGTGATCAACTTGGGCTTCGCGTGCTCAATGATGATCCACAACAGGATTTTCGCGTCTCCGCATTTATTACCACGCTGGTGATGAATTATCTTTTCACCGGGAAATTCAAGCGTACCAAATGACCTCTCGGGTTTGCCATTCCGAGCGAAGTCGAGGAATCTCTGGAATACCATCGTACGTGCAGCTGAGCGGAAATAGTTAGAGATTCCTCCACTCCGGTCGGAATGACAGAGGAACAAAAATCGTGAAAAAGAAACTCAAAGTCCTCGTACTTTTCGACGGCACAAGTCCCACAACAGTCGATCAGGATTTCTCGAAGGAACTGAAGACGAAGGACTGGAAAACTGAGGCCGACGTCATGGCCGCGCTCGGTGAACTTGGTCATACACCCGAGCATCTTGCCATTTATGACGATGTCGACCTTGTGCGCCAGAAACTGGAGACATTCGCTCCTCATATTCTTTTCAACCTGGTCGAACAATTCAGGAACAATCCGGGGTTCGATCAGAACATCGTCTCGTTCTTCGAGATGCAAGGCCTGGCCTTCACTGGTTGCGGTTCGACCGGTCTTACCCTCTGCAAGCACAAGGGCATTTCGAAAAAAATCCTGCATTATCACGGTATTCATGTCCCTCATTTCGTCGTTATCCCGCGCGGCCAACGGATTGCACGGCCAAAACAGCTCAAATTTCCAGTTTTGGTAAAGCCGGTAAAGGAGGAGGCGTCCTATGGAATTTCACAGGCGTCGTTCGTCGACACCGACGAGCAATTCCGCGAGCGCGTAAATTTTGTCCACGAGAAATATAACAGCGACGCGATTGCCGAGGAATACATCGAAGGGCGCGAGCTTTACGTAAGTTTGATCGGGAACATTCGGCTGACGGTCCTTCCTATTCGCGAGTTGGTTTTCCGTGAGGTGCCGCCTAACGAACCCAAAATTGCCACGTTTAAGGCGAAATGGGACGAGGAATATCGAAAGCGCTGGGGATTGGAGAATCAGTTTGCCGAGGACCTCGATGCGCAGCTGATCAGCCAGATCGAGGAGACCTGCAAACGCATCTATCGTTTACTCACCATCGATGGCTACGCGCGCATCGATCTTAGACTGACCCCGGCCAACGAGATTTATTTCATAGAGGCCAATCCGAATCCTATCCTCGCCGCCGATGAGGACTTCGCGCTCTCAGCGAGCAAAGCCGGTCTGCCGTATCCGCAATTGATCGACCGAATCGTGCGGCAGGGCATGACGGCTCTTCGCGATTAACATTTCACCAGAAGTCTGGATATCGTTTTTCGTTCAGGCAGCCAATCGGTCTTCTACGACTTGGCCATCAAGCAAATGCACTGAGCGTTCAGCGTGGCCGGCGAAACGTTCGTCGTGCGTAACCATGCAAATCGTAGCACCACCGAGGTGCAACTCCTTCAGGAGATCCATTACTGCTTCACCGTTCCGCGAGTCGAGATTTCCAGTCGGTTCGTCAGCAAGGAGAATAGCAGGTTTACCGGCTAGAGCACGGGCAACGGCTACGCGCTGCTGTTGTCCGCCGGAAAGCTGGCCGGGCAAATGTTTAGCCCGATGTGCCATACCCACGCGCTCAAGCGCCTCAATGACAGCGGTTTTACGCTGATTTGAGCTCAACCCACGGTATGTCAGCGGCAACTCGACGTTTTCGTAAACTGTGAGATCGCCGATTAGATTAAAACTCTGGAAAATAAAGCCGATCTCGCGATTGCGAATCCGCGCCCGGTCTGCAAACGAGAGGTTTGCCACCTCTGTGCCCTTCAGCGCATAACTTCCAGCCGAAGGAGTATCGAGCAGGCCCAGGATCGACAACAAAGTCGTTTTGCCGCAACCGGATGGACCGGCAATGGAAACATATTCGCCGTCGCGGATGTCGAGATGAACTCCGGACACCGCGTGAGTTTCCACCTCATCGGTAAGAAAAATTTTCCTGACATCGCTGAGCTGAATCAAAGGAGTCGATCCGTTTTTGGCGAAGGATTGCGTTGGCTGAGTTTGAAGAAGTGCGGTTGTGCTCATTTGGTGCGTGGTTCGATTTGGAAGTGAGATGCATCTGGGGCCATCCGCGGATTCAAAAAAATGTTGATACCGCGGTTGGCGACAATGATTACGCGTCACAGCCCAGCCATGGAACCCTATATGGGATTCAAATCCGTAATGCGGAAGGCTACGGATGTACCGTACGCGCAACGGTCGGCGTGATCGTCCGGGAGGGGATGAAGGCCCTCCGCGATTGAAAAAACGAAACCGCGAAAGTTTAAAATCGACTACCTACACAGAATGAAAAACTTGATCGTGACATGGCGCGCCGAATTCCCGTAAAGTCGGCCTTCTCGGGGAAGTTCTTCATGAAAAGAAAAAGCACCGCTCGATGTGCTCACGTCGGCCGTAGTCTTGACGACGGCGGGTTCTTCAATCTGCGCGCGTCCATTTCCGTTGGTCTTTGCGCGCTCGTTGGCTATTCGATGTTAAGCGCGACATTGTTCGGTTTCTTTAGTCCTCAGGCGTCGTTAAAAGTCTCCGAGAGGACTCTGTCATTCGCTGAACGCGTAACTTATCAGCGAGCCATTGAGGACGTTTACTGGCATCACCGCATCTGGCCCAAAGACCGCCGTGGTCCGAAGCCACCGCTCGATTCGGTGATGTCTCAGGCGCAGGTCGAAAAGAATGTCGCAGATTACCTTCGTAAATCACAAACGCTCGAGGATTACTGGCAACGCCCGATCACCGCTGAGCAGTTACAAGCTGAGATGGACCGCATGGCCGCCAACACCAGACAACCTGAGATATTGCGAGAACTCTTCGAAGCGCTCGGGAGCGACCCTTTTATTATCGCCGAGTGTCTTGCAAGACCAATCGCCGCGGAACGTTTACTCACCAGGTTGGACGGTCACGCAAGATTTAACGCCGAGTTAAAACAGCCTTGGCTCGCTGCTGCGGAGACGAAAGTGCCTATCACCGTCGCGAAGAGGCCTAATTACTCCCTTCCCGTAATGGCTAGTTCGTTAGGTGACTGCATGGAAGACACCTGGACTCCCACCACCACAACCGACGCGCCGAATGCTCGCGCAGGTCACACGGCAGTGTGGACGGGCACTGAAATGATTGTCTGGGGTGGAGGAGCCACAGGTCCTGTCTATCTGAATACAGGCGGCAGGTACAATCCCAGCACCGACAGTTGGACAGCCACTAACACCACTAGTTCGCCGGATGCCCGGGCAGGCCACGCCGCACTGTGGACTGGCAGTGAAATGATCGTCTGGGGTGGATTCAATGACAGCGGCTATTTGAACACCGGCGGGAGGTACAACCCTGGCACCGACAGTTGGACAGCCACAAGCACCACCAATGCGCCGATTGGCCGACAGGATTGTTCGGTAGTATGGGCCGGTAGCGAGATGATTGTCTGGGGAGGATATGTGGGTGCGTATTTGAACACGGGCGGACGATACAACCCTGCCACGGACACTTGGACAGCCACCAGCATCACCAACGCCCCTACGGCCCGGTATGAGCATACCGCAGTCTGGACCGGTACCGAGATGGTCATCTGGGGTGGATTTATCGGTCCCGCAGCCTTGAATACCGGCGGCAAATACAATCCGGGCATGGATAGCTGGACAGTTACCAGCACAAACGGTGCGCCGTCCGCTCGAGGCTTTCCTTCGTCAGTCTGGACGAGCGGCGAGATGATCATTTGGGGTGGATGGGATGACCACAATTTTTTGAATACTGGCGGGCGTTACAAGCCTGCCACGGACACTTGGACAGCCATCAGCACCACCAATGCGCCAGCTAGCCGGTTTCAGCACACGGCGGTGTGGACTGACAGTGAAATGATCGTCTGGGGTGGATGGAATCCTCCCACTATTTTCAATACCGGCGGCAAATACAATCCAAGCCTGGACAGTTGGACAGCCACCAGCACCACCGACGCGCCTACTGGCCGATACGTTCCTACTGCAGTCTGGA
>Ga0081455_10000118_pt1 | contig 91181 bp, 73 predicted proteins | sample TabmetS3T2R1_FD_70207 | JGI IMG/M metagenome (GOLD analysis project Ga0081455, IMG submission 70207) | Tabebuia heterophylla rhizosphere microbial communities from the University of Puerto Rico - S3T2R1 | ecosystem: Host-associated > Plants > Roots > Rhizosphere ... | reverse complement strand
GGCCTCGACGGCCCCCTCCGAGCCTCCCCCGGAACGGATTGCGCCGGCGAAGCCGGCGCTCGAAGGGGACGTACGTGAGCACGGTGTGGTTCGTGGTGAGGCGGCTGGCGCGCGACCGGTCGGCGCTGATCGGGCTGCTGCTCATCGCGCTGCTGGTGCTCGCGGCGCTGGCGGCGCCGCTGCTGTCCACGCACCCGGACGACGTCTTCGAGCTGCACCCGTCCCAGCGGCTCCAGGCCCCGAGCGGCACGCACTGGCTCGGCACCGACCGCATGGGCTCGGACGTCTACAGCCGCCTGCTGTTCGGCGCGCGCATCACGATCCTCATCGGCCTCATCGCGGTGGGCGCCTCGCTGCTCATCGGCGTGCCGATCGGCCTCGTGGCCGGCTACTACCACGGCTGGGCCAGCGACGCGCTGATGCGTGTCTCCGACATCTTCCTCGCGGTGCCGCAGGTGGTGCTGGCGATCGCCATCGCCCAGACCCTGGGCCCGTCGCTGCCGAACGTGATCCTCGCGCTCTCGGTCACGTACTGGCCGTGGTTCGCCCGCGTGGTGTACGCCGAGACGCGCGCGCTCCAGAAGGAAGCCTTCGTCGAGTCCACGACGGCGCTGGGCGCGTCGCCCTGGCGGCTCACCGTGCTGCACGTGCTGCCGAACATCGCCTCGCCGATCATCGTGCGCTCGTCGATCGGCATGGGCTTCACCATCCTGACCGCGGCCGCGCTCGGCTTCCTCGGCCTGGGGCCGCCGCCGCCCACGCCGGAGTGGGGACGCACCATCGCGGAGTCGCGCGAGTTCCTGCCCGATGCCTGGTGGTACGCGGCGGCGCCGGGCGTGGCCATCTTCCTCACCGTCATGGGCTTCAACCTGCTGGGCGACGGCCTGCGCGACGTGCTCGACCCGCGGCTGCGCCGGAGCCCCGCGCGCGATGGCTGAGCTGCTCAGAGTTCGCGGCCTGCGCGTGGACTTCGCCACCGACCAGGGGCCGGCGCAGGTGCTCGACGGCATCAACCTGGACATCGCGCCCGGCGAGGTGGTGGGGCTCGTCGGCGAGAGCGGCTGCGGCAAGACCACGCTGGCCCGCGCGATCCTCGGCATCCTGCCCGCGGGCGCCGCGCGCATCCGCGGCGGCGAGGTGCGCTTCCGCGGCACCGACCTCCTGGCCCAGGACCCCGCGACGGTGAACGATCGGGTGCGCGGCCGCGCGATCACGTTCATCCCGCAGGACCCGTTCACCTCGTTCAGCCCGCTCTTCCCGGTCGGCACCCAGATCATGGACCTGATGAAGTGGAAGTCGCCCCGCGCGCGCGAGCAGGCTCGGCGGGCGGCGCTGTTCGGGCGCTATCCGCGGGCGCGCCGGCAGGCCGACCGCGAGGCGGTGCTCGCGGCGCTGCGCGCGGTGCAGATCCCCGAGCCGGCGCGGGCGCTGCGCCGGCTGCCCCACGAGTTCTCCGGCGGCCAGCGCCAGCGGCTCATGATCGCGATGGCGCTCCTGCCCCAGCCCGACCTGATCATCGCGGACGAGCCCACCACCGCGCTCGACGTCACGATCCAGGCCCAGATCCTGCGTCTGCTCCGCGCGCTGGTGAAGGAGCGCGGGGTGTCGGTGCTGTTCACCACCCACGACCTCGGCACCGCGCACGAGCTGTGCGACCGCGTGGTGGTGATGTACGCCGGCCAGGAGATGGAGGCGGCGCCGACCGACGCGTTCTTCGGCCACCCCGCGCACCCCTACACGCGGCGCCTCCTGGCCAGCGTGCCGGGCCCCGACGGCCTGATCCGCGACATCCCGGGTGAGGTGCCGAGCCTGGTGGCCCCGCCCGGCGGCTGCCGGTTCCACCCGCGCTGCGACCACGCCACCGCGGAGTGCCGCGTGGAGCGCCCGGCGCCCCGCGACCTCACGGATGGCCATAGCGTGCGCTGCCACCATCCGGTGGACTCGCCCCTCGAGGTCGAGAAGTGAGCGCGCTCGCCGAGCCGCTGCTGGAGCTGGTCGACCTTCAGCGCCACTTCCCGGTGCGCAGCCCCTTCGGCCGGCGCGTCGGCTGGCTGCGGGCCGTCGACGGCGTGTCGCTCCAGGTGCGCCCGGGCGAGACGCTGGGTCTCGTGGGCGAGAGCGGCTGCGGCAAGTCCACGCTGGGCAAGACGGTGATGGGCATCTACTCGCCGACCGCGGGCGAGATCCGCTTCGCCGGCCGCGAGATCGGCCGCCTGCCCCGCCGTGCGCGGCGCGCCGTCGCCAAAAATCTACAGTACGTCTACCAGGACCCGGGCGCCTCGCTCGACCCGCGCTGGAAGATCCGCCCGCTGCTGCACGAGCCGCTGGTCATCCACACCGCGCTGACCCGCGCCGAGCGGGATCGCGAGGTGGGCACGATCCTGACCGCGGTCGGCCTGCCGGACGCCCACCTCGACCTCTACCCGCACGAGCTGTCCGGCGGCCAGCAGCGCCGCGTCGGGCTGGCGCGCATCCTCACCCTGCGCCCGCGCCTGGTCATCCTGGACGAGCCGACCTCGGGCCTCGACGTCTCGGTGCAGGCCAGCGTGCTCAAGCTCTTCCGCAGCCTGCAGGACACGTTCGCGCTGACGTACGTCTTCATCTCGCACGATCTCTCGGTGGTGCGCGCGATGTGTGCGCGCATCGCGGTGATGTACCTCGGCAAGATCGTCGAGCACGGTCCCACCGCGCGTGTGTTCGAGTCGCCGCGGCATCCCTACACGCAGTCACTGCTGGCCGCGGTGCCCCGCATCGGCGGCCGCCGCATCACGCAGGACTTCGCGCTCGAGGGCGAGCCGCCGAACCCGCGCGACATTCCGAGCGGCTGCCGGTTTCGCACGCGCTGCCCGCTGGCGCAGTCGCGCTGCGCGGAGGAGCAGCCGCTGCTCCGTCCCGTCGACGGGCGCGACGTGGCCTGCCACTTCGCCTGAGGAGCCGCCCCCTCACCCTACCCTCTCCCCACAGGGGAGAAGGGAATGTCGCGAAACCCTCTCCCCAGAGGGGAGAGGGGAGGGGAGGGGGTAGGGTGAGGGCCCCGGCTGATCGACCTTACGCGGGGATCTGGAACTCGGCGGCCCAGCGGTCGAGGAAGAGCGTGAGCATCTTCGTGCGCTCGAGCAGCGTGGCCACCTCGATGAACTCCTCCTCGCTGTGGGCGCGGCTGCCCTTGGGGCCCATGCCGTCCAGGGTGGGGGCGATCGCCGAGGTGTGGTTGCCGTCCGAGCCGCCGCCGGTCTTGATGGCCCGCACCTCCACGCCCAGCTCGCGACCCGCCGCGCGCATGATCTCGAGCAGGCGCTCGGTGCCAGGCAGGCCGGGCGGCCACGGCGGGAAGTGGATCTTGCCGTCGAAGCGTGGGCTGGTGCCGGGGACGTGAGGCCGCTCGCAGATCGCCCGCATGGCCGCGATGGCCGCGTCGGCATCGGCCTGGCTCCACGCCCGCAGGTCAATCTCGGCGGCGGCGCGGGCCGCCACGACGTTGGGGCGCTCACCGCCGCGCACCGTCCCCACGTTCACGGTGACGCCGGTGCCGAAGTCGGTCAGCGCGTGGAGATCCGCCACCTTCTGCGCCAGATCCCAGATCGCGCTGGCGCCCAGCTCAGGCTGGAGCCCGGCGTGCGAGGCCTTGCCGGTGACTTCCAGGTGAAACGTGCCGGCCCCCTTGCGCGCCATCACGTACTCGCCGCCCGGGCGCGCCGGCTCGAGGATGCCCACGCTGTGTGCCCGCCGGGCCTCGGCCTCGATCACCGGGCGGGAGGTCGGTGACAGGCGCTCCTCGTCGGAGTTGAACACCACCGCGACCGTCGTCTCGGCCCAGGCCCGGGTGCGCGCTTCTTTGTGCGCGCGCAGCGCGTAGAGCAGCGCGACGAGCCCACCCTTCATGTCGTACACCCCGGGCCCCCACGCGCGCCCCTGCCCGTCGATCCGGAACGGCCGCTGCTTGGCCGTGCCGGAGGGGAACACGGTGTCGTAGTGGCCGACGAAGAGGAAGCGCTTGGGGCCGCTCCCCGGCTTCTCGCCGACCAGGTGGTCGCCGAAGCGCTCGGTGGCGACGCGGCGGAGCGTGAAGCCCAGGCCCTCCAGCCGCTCGGCCAGGATGGCCCCCACGCGGCTGACGTCCAGCACGTCGTCGGTGCCGCTGTCGTGATTCACCAGGCGCGCGAGGAGCTCGATCTGCTCGTCGCGCCAGCCGTCGAGGTGGTCCAGGAGATCTCGCATGGGCCGGTATGGTAGCCCAGCCCACTTGCCGACGCTGAAGTCTTCCCCTAGCCTATCGGCGGTTCTCGCCCGATCAGGTCCCAAGGAGACGCGGATGAGCCGGCGTGCCAAGCGCACGAAGACGAAGGTCGAAGGCGTGCGGCCACCCGTCCGTAAATCGCCAAAGGGGGACGGCGCGCGAATACGCGACCTCGAAAAGCGTCTGGCGGAGGCGCTGGAGCAACAGACCGCGACGGCCGAGATCTTCAGCGTCATGAGCCGGTCGCCCACGGACCTCCACCCGGTGCTGGAGGCCGTTGCGCAAAACGCGTCGCGGCTATGCGGGGCGGCGTATGTTTCGCTGTACCGCGTGGAAGGCAACCTGATGCGTAAGGTGGCCGAGCAGGGCCTGCCCCTCACGTCGCTTGTGGTAGGCGAGACCCGACCTATCAGCCGCAGGAGCGTGAGCGGCCGGGCCATCGTCGACCGCACAACGATCCACGTCCGCGACCACCAGTCCGCCGGGGCGGCTCAAGAGTATCCGGACGCGCGGCGCGACACAGGCATCCGGACTACCATCGGCATTCCTCTCCTCCGCGAAGGGGTAGCCATCGGCGCCTTCACCGCCTACCGTACCGAATCTCGGTCGTTCTCCGAGCGCGAGATCGCGCTGCTGCAGACTTTCGCCGACCAGGCGGCCATCGCGATCGAGAACGTACGGCTGTTCAACGAAACGAAAGAGGCGCTGGCGCGGCAGACGGCGACGGCAGAAATTCTCCAGGTCATCACCGGTTCGCCGACGGACGTCCAACCGACGTTCGACGCCATCGCCGCGAATGCCACGCAACTCTGCGACGCTGTCAACGGCCTCGTCATTCGCTTCGACGGACAACTCCAGCACCTGGCGGCGCATCACAACGTGAGCGCCGAGAGACTGGCTTCGCTCCGACGAACGTACCCGCGGCCTCCGAGCCGGGAGGGGCTGAGTGGCCGGGCTATCTTGACCCGGAGCGTCGTTCACGTACCAGACGTGCTCGAGGATCCTGAATATACTCTCCCGGTCGCAACCACGGTCGGCTATCGAAGCGCGCTCGCCGTCCCCATGCTGCGCGAAGGCATCCCCGTCGGGACGATCCTGGTAGCGCGAGACAAGGTGGCGCCATTCTCGGACCAGCAGATCGCGCTGCTGCAGACCTTCGCGGACCAGGCGATCATCGCGATCGAGAACGTGCGGCTCTTCACGGAGCTACAGGAGAAGAACCATGCGTTGACCGAGGCGCACGAGCGGGTGACCGAGGCCCTGAACCAGCAGACCGCGACCGCGGAGGTCCTCCAGGTCATCTCGAGCTCGCCCACCAACGTGCAGCCGGTCTTCACCTCGATCCTCCAGAGTGCCTCCCGGCTGTGCGCCGGCTTCTATAGTCTGCTGTTCCTGTGCAACGGAGAGCAGCTGGACATCGCCGCGACACATAACGTACCTCCCGAGGGACTCAAAGCTCTCGAGAGGCGCTACCCGCTTTCGATGGCCTCGGATGAGGCCGGGCTGACGGCGCGGGCCGTGCGCGAGCGACGCCCGCAGCACGTCGCTGACATCCAAACCGAACCCGACATCCCCGACACGGCGCGCCGGGCGTCGGAAGCCGTCGGCCAGCGCGCCGGCGTCTCGGTGCCCCTGCTTCGGGAAGGTGAAGCCATCGGCGCCCTGACCGTGTCGCGGCGGGAGGCCAGGGCCTTCTCCCAGAAGGAAGTCGCCCTGTTGCAGACGTTCGCGGCCCAGGCCGTCATCGCCATCGAGAACGTGCGGCTGTTCACGGAGCTGCAGGAGAAGAACCGGGCCCTCACGGACGCCTACGCGCAGGTGTCGGAGGCCCTCGAGCGGCAGACCGCGACCAGCGAGATCCTGCGCATCATCGCCGGCTCACCTGCCGAGCTCCAGCCGGTCCTGGATGCCATCGCCGAGAACGCCGCCCGCGTCTGCGGCGCCAGCGATGCCGTGATCTACCGCATCGAGCAGGGCGACGTAACGCGAATCGTCGCCGGGTACGGTCCGATTCCGAAGCGTCGAGTCGGAGAGCACGGGCGAAACCTCGTTCGGGGCTCGATTCCGGGCCGCGCCATGCTCGATCGCACGACCGTCCATGTCCACGACATCGAGTCGAAGGAGGGCGATGACTTCCCGTTCAGTCGCGATCTCCAGCGGCGGCTCGGCTCCCATCTCAGAACCGCGCTATCGACGCCACTGCTGCGTGAGGGCGCCTCGATCGGGGCCATCCTCATTCGGCGAGCGGAAGTCCAGCCGTTCACGGACCGGCAGATCGAGACGCTCGAGACCTTCGCCCGCCAGGCGGTCATTGCGATCGAGAACGTCCGGCTGTTCACCGAGCTTCAGGAGAGGAACCGGGCCCTCACGCAAGCCCATGCCCAGGTCACGCAGTCGCTGGAGCAGCAGACCGCGACCGCCGAGATCCTGCGCGTGATCAGTCGTTCGCCCACGGACGTCCGGCCGGCGTTCGAGGCGATCGTGCAGAGCGCGAGTCGGCTCTGTGACGGCGCCGATTGCATCGCCGTCCGCTTCGACGGGGACCTGGAGCACCTCATGGCGCGGCACAATCCAAAGCCGGGCACGCTCGACTCCGTGGCCGCGCTGTTTCCGCGTCGGCCGCGCCGCGACGGCACGGCGACCGACCGCGCGATCCTGGAGCGCCGCATCGTGCACGTGGCGGATATCATGGCCGACTCGAGCTACGATCAGAAAGCCACGGGCGCCGCTCAGCTCAGGAGCATTCTTTCCGTCCCGCTCCTGCGTGATGACCAGGTCATCGGCGCGATCAGTGTCTCGCGCGACACCCCCGGTCTCTTCTCGGATCGTCAGGTGGCGCTGCTCGGGGTGTTCGCGGACCAGGCGGTCATTGCGATCCAGAACGTCCGGTTGTTCGGGGAGCTGCAGGAGCGGACGCAACAGCTGAGCCGATCCGTCGACCAGCTCACCGCGCTGGCCGAGGTCGGTCGCGCCGTCGGCTCCACGCTGGATCTCGAGACGGTGCTCACGACCATCGTGTCCCGCGCGGTGCAGCTGTCCGGGCTGGACGGCGGCGTCGTGTTCGAGTACGACGAGGCCGCCGAGGAGTTCGTCCAGCGGGTCGCGACCGAGACGGCCGCCGCCCTCGCCGAGGCGCGGCGCACCATGCGGATCCAGAAGGGAGAAGGCGTCGTCGGGCGCACGGCGCTCACGCTGGAACCAGTCCAGGTGGCCGACATCACGGTGCCGGGCGCCCATGGAGGGCGGCTACGAGACATCCTGATCGACTCCGGCGTCCGGGCCGTCCTCGCGGTGCCGCTGGTCTACGAGGGGCGCCTGATCGGGTCGCTCGGCGTGACTCGCAACCGCCCCGGCGAGTTCCCGACCGAGACGATCGATCTCCTGCTGACCTTTGCGACCCAATCGGCCCTGGCCATCCAGAACGCCCGGCTGTTCGAGGAGATCGCCGACAAGAGCCGGCAGCTGGAGGCCGCGAGCCGCCACAAATCCGAGTTCCTGGCCAACATGTCCCACGAGCTCCGCACCCCGCTCAATGCCGTCATCGGATTCTCGGAGGTGCTGCTCCAGCAGATGTTCGGGGACCTGAACGCCAAGCAGGACGAGTATCTGAAGGACATTTACGCTTCGGGCCAGCACCTCCTCTCGCTCATCAACGACATCCTGGACCTCTCCAAGATCGAGGCGGGGCGGATGGAGCTGGAGCTGACCGATGTCCACCTCGCGACGGCGATCGACAACGCATTGATCCTGGTCCGCGAGCGCGCCGGCCGGCGGGGCCTCAGGCTGGGCAGTACGCTCGACGAGCGTCTGGGCACCATCCGTGCCGACGAGCGCAAGATCAAGCAGGTCCTGCTGAACCTGCTGTCGAACGCGATCAAGTTCACTCCCGAGGGCGGACGGATCGAGGTACGGGCGGCGCCGACGAACGGCGGCGTCGAGATATCCGTCAGCGACACGGGGATCGGCATCGCGCCGGAGGACCAGGAGGCGATCTTCGAGGAGTTCCAGCAGGTGGGAACGGCGGACAAGAAGATCGAGGGCACCGGGCTTGGCTTGGCGCTCTCACGCAAGTTCACCGAGCTGCACGGCGGCCGGATCTGGGTGACGAGTCAGCTCGGGCAGGGCTCCACGTTCACCTTCACGCTGCCGGCGTCGACCTGAAGACCTCCCCGGTGCGCCGCGCTTCGCACCCCGCCCCCTTGCGGGCGTGCCCCGCCATTGATACCTATGCGCCGGCAGCCCACATGTCCCATCATCGGACCAGTCGGTGCAGATTGGACCGAGCCCACGGCTTGGCGATTCGTTACCGGTGATAGGGCGCTCGATCACTCGAAGCATTGCGAGGAGCCATCCATGCACCCCAGCCGCATGACCACCTGGCGCGCGGCGCTCGCCGGCGCCCTCGTCCTGATCCTCTTCAGCCCCGCGCTCGTCCGGGCCCAGGGCTTCGAGGCTCTCCCCGTGCTCAAGGCGACGGATCTGGCGCCCCCCGTGCTGCTCAAGGGCCCCCGGTTCCGTGTGGACGAGAAGACCCCCGTGAAGGGTCTCCTTGGCGTGTTCACGATCCGCTCGGACTTCGGCACCTTCGAGGCGCACGGCGTGGACATGCTGCGGATCCGAGTGGTCGAGATCGCCGCGCTGGACACCCTGGAGAACACCAGCAAGACAGAGGAGTTCGTCAAGGCGGCCGGCACCGCCGCCGCACGTCCCATCAAGGCCGGGGCGCACATGATCATGAATCCCAAGGAGACGGCCCAGGGGATAGGGGCTGGCGTGTCGCGCTTCTACGATCGGGCCAAGATGGGCTGGCAGCACGTCACGGAGGGCGCGAGCGCGCCCGACAAGAGCGACGTGGAAAAGGCGGAAGACGTCAGCAAGCGGGTGGGCAGCGTCACCATCGACGTCCTCGGCTGGGAGGAGGAGCGCCGGGCGCTCGCCAAGCGGCTCGGCGTGGATCCCTACACGACCAACCCCGTGCTCGCCGAGAAGCTCAGCGACTTTGCCTGGGTGACCTTCTCGGGCCGCATCGGCCTCAACCTCGCCGTCTCCGTCGTCGTGCCATTCTCGATGGTTCTGACCGCCACCAGCGTCACCAACGACATGGTCTGGGACCTCAAGCCCGCCGACGTTCTCAAGGCCAACGCCGGCAAGCTCGCCGCGATGGGGGCAAGCGACGCGCAGGTCACCGCGCTCCTGAAGAACCCGTGGTACTCCCTGACCACGCTGACGTGGCTCACGAACGGCCTGGAGGCGCTGCAGGGCGCTGCCGGTCGCGCCGACGTGGTGGCCTTCGCGGCCAGTGCCCGCAGCGAGGACGAGGCGCGCTTCATCGCGTCCGCGATCAACATGGTCGCCGCCGCGCACCCGACCACTCCGGTCCGGGCGCTCTCCACGCACGGCACAGTGGTGGCCCGCACCGGGGGCGGCGGGGTCGTCGTCCCGGGCCAGGTGGACTACATCGCGTGGACGAAGAACGCCGCCGCCTTCGCCAACCGGCCGGATCTCAAGTCGAGCACGCGGAGCCTCGTGATGACCGGACGCCTCTCGCCGCGCGCCGCCAAGGAGCTGGCGGCGCTGCACTGGACCGTGAAGACCGTTCCCCCCATTACCCCGCCGGCGGTGACGCTGCCGACCACCTCGCGATGACGACCACCCTCCAGGCCGCTCAGCCTCCGAACAGGATCGCGCCGCCCGGCTTTTCTCGTCGCCTCTTTTACGCTCCTGCGTGGCGTCGCGTGCTTCCTCGCGCCCCCGGGACCTGCTTGGGCGCCCAGTACCGCGTCCCACGGCGGGCTTCGCAATCATGTCGCTCCCGGTACGGGTGGCAGTATGATTGCCTGGGCGAAGGTCCGGCCGATCTCACCGACTGAACGGCGGGCTGTTCCAGCAAGCTTAGCGAGGCTATGGAAGGCTCCTCCGATCGTCTGGGGCAATGGCAATGGCAGTACTTCCGCACGGCAGCGATGGCCAGGAGCCGCACGACTCCGACGTGGCCGCCCACGCCAGCGGTCCGTCGGCCGATGTCAGCAAGCGCTACCGACTGATCAAGCCACTCGGCGGCACTCCGGGGGATGTCCTCTACCTGGCCAGGCACCTGCAGACCGGCGCGCTCATCGAGCTCCGCGTCTTCACCGATGACCACGGAGTGTCCGACGGCCTCGTCAACGCGCTCCGTCGGCTGGCGGCCGACGCCGCGACCGTGTCCGAGGAGTGCCCGGGCATCGCGGCGCTGTCGGAGTGCGAGCGCACGGGCGAAGTCGGGCTCGCGCTGGCAATGGTGCACCAGGACGGAACCACGCTGAGAGAGACGATCCGCCGGGAAGGCGGACTGGATCCTGATCGCGCCATCTCCATCGCGCTCAAGATCGCCGAGATCCTCCAGCAGGCCCACACCTGCGGCCTGGTCCATGGAGGGCTACGCCCCGAAAACGTGGTGCTCATCGGTCCCGAGCCGACGGTCGTGCTGACCCAGTACGGGGTCGACCGCATCCTCGCGCGCTGGACGGCGTCGCGACGACGCAAGGGCGCCGTCGTCAAGACTCACTCCATCTACCACCCCCCCGAGCAGGCCCACGGTGACACGACGGAGCAAGGCGACATCTACGCCCTCGGAGCCCTTCTCTACGAGATGCTCGCCGGCTCGTTCCCGCGAACCGGCATCGCGTCCATTCGTCGAGGCCGTCGGGGACCTCTCAAGAAACGCCGGCCGGGCTTCACGCCGGGTCTCGAGCGCATCGTCACCCGGACCCTCGATCCCAAGCGGCAGCGGCGACCGGATATCCAGGTGCTGTGCAACGACCTTCGCGCCGAGATCGGCGCCGACGAGCGGCCAAAGCGGCGCCGCCGCCCGGGTTCGGTCCGGTGGGCACAGCCGCGGCGGGCCAGCCTCATGGGCGGTGGCCTCATCATCGCTCTGGGGCTGGGGATCTGGGCTACCCAGGCATACCTCGTCCCTCACGATACGCGATGGACGCTGCCGTGGTTCCGGTTCGGGCCCCGAGACACGGACGTATCGGATGACGCCTCTCGCGCGCTGACCGCCCCGACGCCGGCGGAGCCCATGGCGAGCCCGTCGCCGCCCGCGAGTCCGCCCGTCGTCGCGAGTCCACCCGTCGAGGCATCGTCCCCGCCGCCTGCCGGCGCGGTCAGCAGCGCGCCCTCGTCCCCCGAACCGTCGTCAGACCCACCTCGCGAGGAGAGCATTCCGCCGTCCCCGCCTTCGCCGCCCCGCGCGCCCACGCGGCCGAAGCCAACCGCACCACGAGCCGACGCTCGCCGGGAGCCGGCGCCCGCACACCCGCGAGAGGCCCTGCCGGCCCCACGCCCCAGCGCACCGAACGCGCCGGAGCCCACGCGTGCCCCGCGGGAGGCCGGCGAAGATTCGGGCGCCGTCATCGACTGGCTCCTGAAGGAAGGGCGCCAACGGCGCTGAACGAGCGCCGGCCGATCCGGCCCGGCGCGTTCACGAGGGGTGGTTCGGGCTAGCGCTGTCCTGGCCCCTCCTCCCCGTGGGCCGATATGGTAACGTGGCGCCCTCGGGAGGGGAACGCGCGTGCAGATCGGCGTGGACATCGGCGGCACCTTCACGGACATCGTGGCCCTGGACGGCTCGGGCCGGCTCGCGCTCACCAAGGTGCCGAGCACACCCAAGGACCTGCTGGACGGCATCGCGGCCGCCACCACGAAGGTCCTCGCGCTGGCCGGCGCCAGGCCGGGGGACGTCGAGCGGTTCATCCACGGCACCACGATCGCCACCAACGCGATCCTGGAGCAGAAGGGCGCCACCACCGGCGTCCTCACCACCGAGGGCTTCGAGGACGTGCTCGAGATGGGACGCATGAAGCGCTCGCGCATGTACGACCTCGCCATGGACCCGGAGGTGCCGACGTTCCTCGCCCCGCGACGGCGCCGGCTCGGCATCCGCGAGCGCCTGGACGCGAAGGGCCGCGTGCTCATGCCGCTGCACGAGGCCGACGTGCGGCAGGCGGTGGAGACCCTGCGCGCGCAGGGGGTGTCGGCCATCGCGGTGTGCTACCTCTTCTCGTTCCTGAATCCGGCGCACGAGCGGCGCACGCGCGAGATCATCGCGGAGCTGGCGCCGGAGATGTCCGTCTCGCTCTCGTCGGAGGTCGACCCGACCTTCAGGGAATACGAGCGGTCCTGCGTCACCGCCTTCGACGCCTACCTGGGCCCGGTGGTGAAGCGCTACCTCGCGGGCCTGGCCGAGACGCTGCACGGCCTGGGCGTGCCCGGCGTGCCGCTGATCATGCGCTCGCGCGGCGGCATCGTCTCCGCGGCGCTGGCCGCGCAGCAGCCGGTGACGCTCTTCCTCTCCGGGCCGGCCGGCGGCGTCATCGGCGCCGCCTTCGCGGCGGAGCGCTCCGCCGTGGCCAACTTCGTCTCGCTCGACATGGGCGGCACCAGCAACGACGTGGCCCTGGTGCGCGACGGCCGGCCGCTGCTCGTGAGCGAGGGCGCGATCGGGCCCTTCCCGGTGCGCACGCCGATGGTCGACGTCAACACCATCGGCGCCGGCGGCGGCAGCATCGCCTGGATCGACGCCGCCGGCGGCCTGCGGGTGGGGCCGCGCAGCGCGGGCGCCGAGCCCGGCCCCGCCTGCTACGGCCGCGGCGGCGACGAGGCCACCGTGACCGACGCGAGCGTCGTGCTCGGCTATCTCAACCCCGCGCGCTTCGCCGGCGGCGCCATGACGCTGGACGTGGCCGCCGCCGAGCGCGCGCTGGCCGCCCTGGGCCGCCGGCTCGGCCTCGACCCGGTCGCGGCCGCGGCGGGCATTCATCGCGTGATCAACGCGCGGATGGCGGACCAGATCCGCCTGGTGACCATCAAGCGCGGCTACGACCCGCGCGAGTTCTCGCTGGTGGTCCTGGGCGGCGCGGGCCCCGTGCACGGCGCGGCGCTGGCCGAGGAGATGGGCATGGCGGAGGTGGTCGTCCCCGAGGCGCCGGGCGTGCTCGCCGCCTTCGGCCTGCTCGCCGCCGCGATCGAGCACCACCACGCGCGCACGCTGCCCGCACACACCGACGCGGCCGACCTCTCCGCCATCAACGCGTGCCTCGCCGAGCTCGACGCCGCCGGCCGCGCGCGCATGGACGAGGAAGGCGCGCCCGCCCCGGCGGTGCGCGTGGCCTACGCCGCCGACATGCGCTACGTGGGCCAGGCCTACGAGCTGGAGGTGCCGATCCCGGCCCCGCTCACCGCGGAGGCCGTGCCCACCGTTGTGGCCACCTTCCACGCCGTGCACGAGCGCGTCTACGGCTACGCTCGCGCCCAGCAGCCGGTGGAGTTCGTCAACTTCCGCGCCGTCCACTCCTACCCGCTGCCGAGCCCGATGCTGACGCCGGCCGCCCGCGCCACCGGCGCGCTGCGCGAGGCGCAGGTCGGGGAGCGCCCCGCCTACTTCGGCCGCTTCGTGCCGACCGCGATCTACGAGCGCGCGCGGCTGCCGCTGGGCGCCCGCCTGGCCGGGCCGGCCATCGTGGAGCAGACCGACACCACCACCGTGATCCCCCCCGGCGTCACCGCGCTGGTGGACCCGGCCGGCAACCTGCGGCTGCGGAGAGACCCATGACCATCGACCCCATCCTCCTGGAGGTCCTGCGCAACCGGCTCGACGCCATCGCCGACGAGATGGAGCTGACGCTGCTGAAGAGCGCGGCCTCCCCGATCGTGAAGGAGGGTCTCGACGCCTCGGCCGCGCTGTTCAACACCCGTGGCGAGACGATCGCCCAGGCCGCCGCCATCCCGATCCACCTGGGCGCGCTGCAGTTCGCGGCGCAGCGCATCGTCCGCGCGTTCCCGCCGGAGGGCATGCGCGAGGGCGACGCGTTTCTCCTGAACGACCCCTACGACGGCGGCACCCACCTGCCCGACATCACCCTGGCGGTGCCGGTTTTCGCCGACGGCCGCGCCGTGGCCCTGGCCTGCACCATGTGCCATCACCAGGACGTGGGCGGCCGCACCCCGGGCAGCGTGCCCACCGACGCCACCGAGCTCTACCAGGAAGGCGTCATCATCCCGCCGACCCAGCTCTTCCGCGCCGGCCAGCTCGACGAGAACCTCTTCCGCCTGCTCACCCGCAACGTGCGCCTGCCCGACGTGTTCACCGGCGACCTCATGGCCCAGGTGGCGGCGGGGCGGCTCGGCGGCGTGCGCCTGCGCGAGCTGTTCGCCGCGCACGGCGCCGACACGGTGGTGGCCTACATCGAGGAGCTGCTCGCGCGGGCCGAGCGCCTCACCCGCGCCCAGATCGAGGCCATCCCCGACGGCGACTACGCCTTCGAGGACTGGCTGGACGACGACGGCGTGACCATCGGCCAGCCGGTCAAGATCGCGGTCACGCTGCGCGTGCGCGGCTCGGCCATGACCTTCGACTTCACCGGCAGCGATCCGCAGGTGCGCGGGCCGTTCAACTCGGTGCCGGCGTCCACGATGTCGGCCGTCTACTACGCCGTGCGCGCCATCTCCGACGCCTCCATCCCGAACAACGGCGGCTGCTTCCGCGCCGTCGACGCGGTGCTGCCCGAGGGCACCATCGTCAACCCGTGCCCGCCCGCCCCGGTCAGCTGCCGCACCGCCACCATCAAGCGCATCGCCGACACCATCCTGGGCGCGCTGGTGGGTGCCCTGCCTGGCAAGATGCCCGCCGCCAATTCCGGCACCCTGCTGGTGATGGCCTTCGGCGGCCGCGATCCCGAGACCGGCCGCCCCTTCGTGGCCAGCGAGCTGGCTGCCGGCGGCATGGGCGCCCGCCCCGACAAGGACGGCATCGACGTCATCGAGACCGACGTGTCCAACTGCATGAACATCCCGGTGGAGTCGGTCGAGATGAACTTCCCCCTGCGCATCCCCCGCATGCGCCTCTGGCAGGGCTCCGGCGGCGCCGGCCGCTTCCGCGGCGGCCTCGGCCTGGAGAAGGTCTTCGAGGCGACCACCACGGATGTGACGGTGTCCCACCGCGGTGAGCGCTTCGCCTCTTCCCCCTGGCCGCTGGAAGGCGGCGCCCCGGGCGCCCGCGCCCACGCCTTCATCCTGCGCGCCGACGGCACCCGCGAGGAGCTGCCCTCGAAGAAGATGATGGTGCTCCACCCGGGCGACCAGCTCTGGGAGTACATCGCCGGCGGGGCGGGCTACGGCGACCCGCTCGAGCGGGACCCGGCCGCGGTACTGGCGGATGTGCAGGACGGGAAGATTCAGAGCGCGGGGGACTACGGCGTCGTGCTCACCGCGGATGGCGCGGCCGTGGACGAGGTGAAGACAAAGGAGCGGCGGGAGATGCTGGCCGCCCGCCGTGCGAACGGAGGCGGCCGCTAGCCTCCTTGCGCTAGCGCGGATCTGGCCATGGCGCGACGCGCCCTGAGCCTCCTCACTTAGGCACCATGGCTGATCGAATGCGCGAGCCCGGATCTGGCGATCGAGGCGGCGAGCCGAACCGCGGTGCCGTCGTGACGACCCTCGAGGGAAGAGTGGCGCTGGTCACCGGCGCCTCGCGCGGCATCGGCCGCGCGTGCGCGATCAAGCTGGCAGCGCTGGGGGCCCGCGTCGCCGTCAACTACAACACAAGCGTCACCGCAGCCGATGACGTCGTCGCGCACATCAAGGCAGGCGGCGGCGAGGCCACGGCCGTGCAAGGGGACGTCAGCGACTTCGCTACCGCGCAGGCCGTCGTCAAGACCGCCATCGCCGCCTACGGTCGGCTCGACATCCTCGTGAACAACGCGGGAACGACCCGCGATGGCCTGCTCGCGACGATGACGGAAGACGATTTCGACGCCATCATCCGGCAGAACCTCAAGAGCGCGTTCAACTGCAGCCGCGCCGTCCTCCGGCAGATGCTGAGGCAGCGATACGGGCGCATCGTCAACATCACCTCGCTCGTGGGAATGATCGGCGGCGCGGGCCAGACGAACTACGCGGCCGCGAAGGCCGGGCTCATCGGCTTCACGAAGGCGATGGCGAAGGAATACGGCGGGCGGAACATCGCGGTCAACGCCGTCGCGCCGGGTTACATCCCCACCGACCTGACGAGCGGTCTGCCCGCGGAGATCACGGAGAACCTCGTCAGGCTGACGGCCTGCGGGCGGGCGGGGACGCCGGAAGAGGTAGCCAGCGCGGTGGCGTTCCTCGCATCCGACGAGGCCAGCTACATCACCGGGCAGGTCCTGGCCGTCGACGGCGGCGTGGCGTAAGGGCTCCCCTGGGCGTCGCGCGACGGATCATGCTAGGCTTGCGCGTGGCTGTCCGAATGACGTCGAGCATCGAGAACGCAGCGCCGCGCTGGTACTCGCACCCCTACAATCGCGCGAATTTCTATCGGCTCGCGGCGGCGTTGACCTGGGTGCCGCGTCGGTTGCGGCTCGCGCTCGCGCGGCAGATCGGGCGGCTCGCCCCGGCGCTCATGCCCAGCGAGCGGGCCGCGATCCAGACCGCGATGAGGCGCTTCACCGGCGCCACCGGACCCCGGCTCGAGACGCTCACCGTCCGCGTCTTCACCGACTTCGCGATGTGCTTCAGTGATCTGGTCTCGACGAACCGACAGCCGGCGGCGCTCCGCTCCTCCCATCTCGGCCACGTGGAGGGCATCGAACGGCTGACCACCCTGTCGGGGGGACTCATCTCGCTGACCGCACACGTGGGCAACTGGGAGCTGGCCGGGCGCCTCCTCGCCGGAAAGAGCACGCGGCCGACGCACGTGGTCGTCGCCCCGGACGAGGCGCGGGAGCTGGAGCGCTGGGTGCGGCGTAATGGCGAGGGCGTGCGCTTCGTCTCGCGGTCGCGTCCCACGGTGTCCCTGGAGCTGCTCGCCGCGCTCCGACGCGGCGAGGTGGTGGGGGTGCAAGGGGACCGGGCGCTCGGGACCAAGGGAGACATCGAGGTTCCGTTCTTCGGGCGGCCGGCGCGATTCCCGCTCGGGCCGTTCCTCCTCTCGAGCGGGGTCAAGGTTCCCCTCCTGCCGGCCTTCTGCCTGCTGGACGCGCAGTATCGGTACGTGGTGAAGATCGCCGAGCCGTTCATCGCCGTGCGCGGCGAGGAGGAAGCCGCGGCGCGCACCTGGGTGGCGGCGCTCGAGGCCATCGTGCGTCAGTACCCGACTCAATGGTTCAACTTCTTCGACATCTGGGAGCCGTTCGCCCGGTAGGACGCGGGCAGCTCGTCCACAGGAGATTGGGGTGGAGACCGACAAGGTGCTCGAAGAGATCAAGGACATCATGGTGGAGCGGCTCAGGTTCTCCCCGAGCCGGCTTCCCGATCTTTCTCTGGCCACCGCGCTGCCCAAGGACATCGAAGGATCGCTCGGGCTCGATTCGCTCGACTTCATCGAGCTGTCGATCGGCATCGAGGAGCGCTTTGGGTTCGTGATCGACGAGACGCAAGACCTGGCGCCTCACTTTCACACGCTCGGCACGCTGGTCGAGTACATCCAATCGCGCGTCGTCTAGCGCGAGCGGACGCACGTCATGGCGTTGCTACCGACGAACGCCCTGCCCCAGGCCGAAACGGTCGCCGCGGTGCTCCGGGAGATGCTTCCTCCGTATCTCCTGCACGTCATCGACGCCTCGTTCCTCCGTTCGCATTACCTGTACGACGAGTTCATCTATCGCCTGGTCCTCAAGGTCGTCCGCGCGACGGGGCTCGAGTCGGCCATCCAGGAGGGAGGCAGCGCCGAGGGCATCGCCGCCCGGGAGAAGCTGGAGGTCGGCCAGGCCGTCGTCCCCCTCGACTGGATGCTGCGGCTCCTGGCCACGCGTGGGGTGCTGGAGGTGCTCTCCGGCGGGCCCACTCACGAATTCCGGGCGCGGGGCCCCTTGCCGACGGCGGATCCGGCCGCCGTGCGGGACGAGCAGCTTCGACACGATCCGTCGTGGATGCCGTCCTATATCCTCGCGGAGAGCGTCGCACAGGACTACCCGGCGTTCCTGCGGGGAGCCATGGGCGGCGAGGAGGTGTTGTTCTCGCCGCGGCGCCTTCGGCTCTGGGTCGACTTCTTCTCGAATGGCAACGGGTTGTACGCCGTGAACAACCGGACCGGAGCGGCGGCCGTCGAGCAGTGGCTGCCGCGGGACGGCGGGGTCGTGCTCGAGCTCGGAGGCGGGTTGGGGAGCGGTGCCCTCGCGGTGCTGGAGCGCCTGGGAGCGGCCGGCCGGCTCGGCGCGATCGAGGAGTATCGCTTCACCGAGCTCGTGTCCGCATTTCTCAGGCGCGGTGAGCAGGCGTTGCGGGCGCATCGGCCGGAAGGCGTGCCGATGAGGTTCGACCCCCTCGATATGAATCGTCCGTTCGAGGCGCAGGGCATCGCCCCGTGCAGCGTCACCGCGGTCTATGCCGTGAACACGCTCCACGTGGCCCACGATCTCGATTTCACGCTCGCCCAGATCCTGCGCACGCTCCGTCCCGGCGGGTGGTTGATCATCTCCGAATGCGTACGCTCGTACCCGCGCCAGGCCATCTACGCCGAGTTCGTCTTCAACCTGATCCAGACATTCCGGTCTCCGCGCCTGCACCCGGTCTACCGTCCCAATGGGGGATTTCTCACCCCCGACCAATGGAAGGGAGCGATCGAGTCCGCTGGGTTTGTGGACACGCGCTTCGTCCCGGACGTCACGCGGATCCATCGCCGGGTGCCGGACTTCTTCGTCAGCGCGATCGGAGCGACCCGGCCGAGCTGAGCACGATCGTCACCAGGACCGCGCCAATCAGGGCCAGAGACGCCGCACTCCGCATCGTCATGCGCCGAGCCTATGCGCCCGCGGCGTCCCCGAACTTCGCGTCCCGCGTCTTGATCCGGTCCTTCACGCCCTTGGCCCGCGCCGCCGCCCCGTAAGTGCCGAGCGCCTGGCGGTGCGGGATGGTCAGCATGTAGTTCTTGAACGCCGCCTCGAGCGCGCGCCGCTGGCCCTGGATGTCCATCGTCTCGTTCACCGACGCCTTGGCGAGCTTCAGCGCGAAGCCCCCGGCACCAGCCACGATGATGACGCGCGTCGCGTCGTCCTGCGTCGCCGCGCGGAAGGCCCCGTCGAGCTCGAGGATCATCACGCGGCTCTGGGCGTTGAGCACCTCGGGCCGGTTCGCCGTGATGCGCACCACGGCGCCGAGCTGTTCGTAGCGGATGGTGCGGAAGTCCATGGGGCCTCACAATAGCCCACCCAGGCGCGGCAGGACCAGCCTTCATCCCCGTGCGGACATTGACCGGGGGTGCGGGCTTGGGTACGGTGAGCCACCCAAGAACATCCACGGAGGTCTCCAGATGGCAGGCCGGCTTCGGGACAAGGTGGCGTTGATCACGGGTGCGGCATCGGGCATCGGTGCGGCGACGGCGGTGGTGTTCGCGCAAGAGGGCGCGAAGCTGGCGCTCGCCGACCTGCAGGCGCCGGATCTGGAGGCCGTGGCGGCCCAGGTCAAGAGCGCCGGCGGCGAGGCGCTGGTGCTGGTGGGCGACGTGACGAGCCGGCCCGACTCGCAGCGGCTCGTCGACGAGACGGTGAAGCGATTCGGCCGGGCCGACGTGCTCGTGAACAGCGCCGGGGTGGCCCCTCGGAACGCGCCGGCCGACTGGGACTGGGAGAAGGTCTGGGACTACGTGATGGCCGTCAACATGAAGGGCACGTTTCTCATGTGCCGGGCCGTCGCGGATCAGATGGTGAAGCAGGGGGGCGGCTCGATCGTGAACCTGTCCTCGATCTACGGCCTGGTGGGCCGGCCGCGGGAGATCGGGACCGGGCTCGACCCGTACGCGCACAGCAAGGGCGGGGTGGTCCAGCTCACCAGGGACATGGCCGTGCACTTCGCCCGGGAGGGCGTGCGGGTGAACGCTCTCTGCCCCGGGTTCGTGTTCACCAACCTCACGAAGGCCCTGACCGACCAGCCCGATAGCCGGAAGTTCCTGGAAGAGAAGCATCCGATGGGCCGGCTCGGCCAGCCCGACGAGATTGCACGGGCGGCGCTGTTCCTGGCGTCGGACGACGCCTCGTTCGTGACGGGCGCGTGCCTGCCGGTGGACGGCGGCTACACCGCGCAGTAGCGACGCTGGCCCGAACCGCGGAGCCCGGCGGTCGCCGGGTTGCTGACGCGGGAGCACCGAAAATAGAGCCCATGACATGCCGGTCCGTTCTCGTTCTCTGCTTCCTGGCAGTGCTCCTGGCAATGGCCGGCGCGGTGATGAGTCCGGTGAGAGCGGAGCCGCTGCGATTTTCGGTAGTCGCCCCGGGCATCGCGCACGCAGTCTTCCAGGTGCGGCCAGCAGACGTGGAGCCGTTCTCGGGCCACGCCTTCAAGATCGATCTCGATGTGGCACAACTCCGCCTGATCCCCGCTGGAATCCCTCCGCTGCGGCGCACCGTGGAGCAGATCGTTGCGTCGTATCCCGTCGTCGTCGCTGCCAATGCCAGCTTCTTCGACGCGGTGGGCCGTGCGATGGGCCTCGCGGTCGACGAAGGACGAGTCATGGCCATGGGCAACCGGCGGGCCTGGGGCGCTCTCGTGATCGATGGCACGCAGGGGCGGATCATGCTCGGCGCCGACATTCAGAACCCTCTCGACTACCGCCTCATCGTCCAGGGTATCCCCCGTCTCCTGGTGGGGGGAAAAGTCCAGCCGCTGAAGCCCCAGATCGCCGAGCGGACCGCGGTGTGCGCCGGGGGAAATATCGTCGTTCTCGTCGTCTCGACGAAGGTCGAAGCCACCGCCTTCGCGCGCTTCCTCGCCGATCCGCCGGACCGAGGTGGCCTCGGGTGCTGGGATGCCCTCAATCTCGATGGAGGCCCGTCGACCCAGCTCGTGGTGAAGCTCCCCGCACTGGCGCTGTCGCTACCCGGCGGATGGGGAGTGCCAAACGCGCTAGTCGTCGTTCCTGGCAAGCAGTGATCCAGCCTGCTCGGGCACGAATCCCTGGCTACCGCCGAGATCTGAACGGCATGGCAGGACCGGGCGGTCGTTCAAAGGGTGGCCGCCGGCGGGATCGATGTCGGTAACCGTCGTATCGAGATGAACCCGGAGACGGTTGACAACAGACCAAGCCTGTCCATAATGGGCGCACTCTCCGAGCCCCTCTACCCGACCGAGGGAGGCGACCATGATCCGATTCTTCATCCTGGCCGCGTGCGCAGCGCTCGTGATGCTGTCCCTGACTGAGCCCGCGGAAGCCCAGCAGCCCAAGCGCGGCGGCACCATCCGGATCGCCGACCGTGAGGCGCCCAACCTCGATCCGCACCTCTCGATCAGCTTCCTGACTCACTCGTGGGCGAGCATGGCCTACAGCCAGCTCGTCCGCTTCCCCCACGGTCCGGAGCAGAAGCACACCGCCGACTTCTCGATCCTCCCGGACCTGGCCGAGAAGTGGGAGTACCCGAGCCCGACCACCGTCGTCTTCACGCTGCGCAAGGGGGTGAAGTTCCACAACAAGCCGCCGGTGAACGGACGCGAGGTCACCTCGGCCGACGTGAAGTACTCGCTCGAGCGGTTCCGGGCCAAGTCCGGATTCAAGTCGCGCCTGGACCAGGTCCAGTCGATCGAGACGCCGGACCGCTACACGGTCCGGATCAATCTCAAGGAGCCCTTCGCCCCTCTGCTCAACCATCTGGCGAGCCCGGCCTTCACCGCGATCCTCCCGAAGGAGGTCGAGGATCAGTTCGGCGACTTCAATCGCCCCGAGGCCATCATCGGCACCGGCCCCTTCATGCTGAAGTCGTACCAGAAGGGCGTACGGGTGGTCTGGGAGCGCAACCCCGACTACTACGTCAAGGGCCTGCCCTACGTGGATTCAGTCGAGCTCGAGATCACCCCCGACGGCAACACCCGGCTCTCGCTCTTCCGGGCAGGCAAGGTGGACTTCGGGCACATGTGGGGCTACGAGAGCGTCGAGGAGGGCAAGTCGCTCCAGAAGACCAACCCGGAGATCTCCGTCACCCCGACGCAGATCATCGGCATGGGCATCATCTATATGCGCACCGACCAGCCGCCGTTCAACGACGTGCGCGTGCGGCGCGCGGTGGCGCTGGCCATCGACCGCAAGACCTGGAACGACGGGCTCTACGCGGGCGAGGCCTGCATCGACAGCGGCCCGGTGCCCTGCGCGATGAAGGAGTGGAAGATCGACCCCGCGAAGCTCGATCCGGCCAAGGCCAAGTACCTCACCGGCTACGATCCGGCCGAGGCCAGGAAGCTCCTGGCCGAGGCCGGGCACCGGAGCGGCTTCACCACGCCCGCCTTCCATTGGCCCGGGTACGCCCCGCCCTGGCGCTCGATCTACGAGCTGGCCGCCGACAACCTGAGCAAGGTCGGCATCCAGGTCGAGCTCAAGCCCGAGGAGTACGGCAAGTACATCTCGACCACCTACCTGGGCAAGTTCGAGAAGATGGCCATCGGTCCCATCACCCCGTTTACCGAGATCGACGACTGGCTCTACGGCACCCACGCCCCCGAGCAGCCGAACAACCGGAGCCACGTGGCCGACGCCGACCTGAACCGGATGCTCATCGCCCAGCGCCGCGAGCTCGACCCGAAGAAGCGCAAGGAGATCATCGACGAGATCCAGCGCTACCTGGCGGACAAGGCCTACTACGTCTACTTCCCCAACGGGCCCCAGTACATCTCGCACGCCAAGCACATCAAGGGCTTCAAGCATCACGACGGCTACGGCATGGGGCTGAAGTACATGTACTCCTGGATCGACCGCTGACCGGCGGCGGGCGTGCGTCAGTACGTTCTGCGTCGATTCGCCCTCGCGGTGCCGACGCTGTTCCTGGTGAGCGTCATCGTGTTCGTCATGATGCGTCTCATGCCCGGCGACGTCGTGGTCCGCATGGTGGAGGGCCAGGCCTACGCCCCGACCATCGAGGCGATGCGCAAGGACCTGGGCCTGGACCGGCCCGCCTACGTGCAGTACGCGGAGTGGATCGGAGGCATCCTCACCCGGGGTGACTTCGGCCGCTCCTACTGGACGCGCCAGCCCATCTGGGACGAGTTCGCCCGCCGCTTCCCGGTGACGCTCGAGCTGGCCATCCTCACGATCCTGGTCTCGGTGGTGATCGGCGTCGCGATCGGCATCGTCTCCGCGGTGCGCCAGGACAGCCCCGCCGACTACATCGGGCGCGTGCTGGCCATCCTCGCGCTGTCCGTGCCCTACTTCGGCCTGGCGGTGGTGGTGGTCGTGGTGCCGGCCATCCTCTTCAAGTGGACGCCGGTCTGGACCTACGTGCCGTTCACCGAGAACCCCATCGCCAACCTCAAGATCATGATCGTCCCCGCGCTCGTCTTCGGGGTCACCCGGGCCGGGCCGATCATGCGCATCATGCGCTCGGCCCTCCTCGACGTCCTCCGCCAGGAATACATCCGCACCGCGTGGTCCAAGGGGCTGCCGGAGCGCGGCATCGTCCTCCGGCATGCGCTCAAGAACGCGCTGATCCCGGTCATCAGCCTCATCGGGCTGCAGATGCCGCTCTACATCGGCGGCTCGGTGATCATGGAGACCATCTTCCGGCTGCCCGGCGTGGGCCTCTTCTTCTTCGAGGCGCTCACCCGCATGGACTACCCGGTCGTCCAGTCGGTCAACCTCATCGTGGCGGCCATGGTGGTGGGGCTCAACCTGGCGATCGACCTCTCGTATGCCTTCCTCGACCCGCGCATCCGATACCGGTAGCGCGCTGGCGCTGCCGGGCGCGCCCCCGGCGACGCCCGCCCGCGCGGGCCTGCGCCCCTGGTACCTCGACGTCTGGCCGCAGCTCCTCCGGCGCAAGCCGCTCGGCGTGGTCGGCGGCGTCATCGTGCTGGTCATGCTGGCCGCGGCCCTGAGCGCGGAGGTGCTGTCGCCCTACGGCTTCGCGGATACGAGCCTGCGCGAGCGCCTGCAGCCGGCCAGCGCCGCGCACTGGCTCGGCACCGACCACCTCGGGCGCGACCTGCTGACCCGCATCCTCTACGGAGCGCGAATCTCGCTCTACGTCGGGTTCGGCGCGATCGCGCTCGGCGCGGTGCTGGCCACCATGATCGGCGTCGGCTCGGCCTACTTCGGCGGCCGCGTGGATCTGTGGGCGCAGCGCGGCGTGGACGCCTGGATGGCCTTCCCGGGCCTCCTGCTCCTGATGACGATCCTCTCGCTCCTGGGCCCGAGCGTGCTCAACATCACGCTCGTGCTGGGCGTCGCCTTCGGCATCCAGAACTCCCGCGTCGTCCGGAGCGCGGCCCTCACGATCAAGGAGCTGACGTACGTGGAAGGGGCGCTCGCGCTCGGGTCCACCCACCTGCGCATCACCGCCGCCCACATCCTGCCCAACGTGCTGCCCACGATCATCGTGGTGGCGACGACCGGGCTGTCCACCGTCATCCTGACCGAGGCGAGCCTGTCGTTCCTCGGCCTCGGAGTGCCGCCGCCCTACCCGACGTGGGGCGGCATGCTGTCGCTGTCAGGGCTCGACCACATGTACCAGGCGCCCTGGCTCGCGATCTACCCGGCGGCGGCGCTCTCACTCGCGGTCTTCGGATTCAACATGCTGGGTGACGCGCTCCGGGATCTGCTCGACCCGCGCCTGCGCGGCGGAGGCTGACCCGCGCCTCTCGCGTGGCGCGACCCCGCAGCCCCGCGGCCCGGGCGACCGCTTGCCACGAACCTGATGACTCAGCCTGGGCGCCATCGCCCACCCCGAGCTCGTACGTACAAGCATGCTATATTGTTCGTACGGAGGCACCCACCATGCTGAAGAAGCTGACGAAAACCGGCAACAGCCTCGCGCTCGTGCTGGACAAACCGCTTCTCGACCGAGCTCGCATCGACGCGGACACCCCTCTTGAAGTGTCCACCGATGGCGATGTGATCGTGATATCTCCGGTGCGCGACCGCCGGAGGACGGCTCGTCTCAAGCGCATCGTAGCCGAGGCGCACCGACAGTACGGAGGCGTCTTCAGGCGGCTCGCGGATTCGTGAAGGTTGTCTTCCTGACGCTCGATGAAGCGATCGCACTGCACGCAGACCAGATCGAGCGGTACGGAGGACGGCCGGGGATCCGAGACCTCGGCCTGCTTCAGTCCGCCCTGGGGATCCCATCGGCCACGTTTGAAGGCCGGTTCCTGCACGAGGGCCTTCATGAGATGGCGGCGGCCTATCTATACCATGTCGTCCGCAATCACCCCTTCGTCGACGGCAACAAGCGGGTCGGACTCGTCATGCTGCTGGCTTTCCTTGGCTTGAATTCTCACTGGCACGATGCGGAGCCCGTGGAAGTCGAACGGCTCGTGCAAGGCACCGCCAATGGAACGACCAGCAAGGCCGAGGCTGCCGTGTTCGTGCAGCAACACCTTCGGATCAGACAGGAAAGGTAAGCCGGGCTCGTGCCCCGAGTGCTCCATCAGCAAGAGCTTTTTTTCACATGTCGGGTCGGTAATCGCTTCCGCGACGACCCTCTATCCTGGGTAGGCGAGGCCGCACCGCCAACTTCTTCTGCTGTCTCTGAGCGCCATCTGGCGGCTGCCCCCGGCCTGGCCGAAGCGGCACGTCTCTTGCGGTTCTCGGTAACTCGAAGTCTCAGTCGGCCGAGCGCGTGGGCCGATCGGGGCGACGAAGGGAGCCGCGCTTGAGATATCGAAGTCCCGCGCGTTCAGCCGCTGGACGATTGCGGGTGCGACAGATCATCGGGCTGGGCTTCTGCGTCTCCTTGCTCCTGACTCAACCGCTCCACATATCCTCCGACGACGTGACGCCTCGAAGGTCGCTCGATTCGGGGCAGCGCTGCGTCCACGTCGTTGGCAGCAACGAGTCGATCGAGCGGATCGCCACGGGCTATCGGGTCGGTCAACGCCTGGAGGTACGTTGTCGCGCGGGGATGAAGCAGATCTCGACCACGGTGTCCTCAAGCGAAGCTGTGAGGGACGTGTCGTCGGCTCGTGCGGTTTCAGTGCAGCAGATCGACCCCATCCGGCAACACAAGCTCCGTCCCGACCGGTTCAGGTGGCCGGTGAACGGCCCGGTGTCCTCGAGGTTCGGCCGCCGCGGCTTCGGGGGATGGCACAGCGGGGTCGACATCCAGGCCCCGCAGGGTCGGCCCATCCGAGCGGCCGCGGCCGGTACCGTACTCTTCAGTGGCTGGCAGTCCTCGTACGGCAGGGTAGTGAAAATCGCGCATGCCGGCGGATTCACCACTGTCTACGCCCATAATCTCAAAAATTCCGTCCAGGCCGGGGATCGAGTGCAGCCGAGCACCGTGATCGGTGCGGTCGGGCGGACCGGGCGCGCGACGGCAGATCATCTGCACTTCGAGGTTCGTCGCCAGGGTCGGGCGCAGAACCCGCTACCTCTGCTCGAGCGCCGAGAGCCAACTCCTCTACTATTCGCGCAGGGCGACTGAGGCTATTCGCGCAGGGCGACTGAGGCGGGATCAGTTCCAGAGGCGGGTCGAGAAATAGCGTTCTCCCAGATCGTTGAACAAGGTGACGACGCGTCCCGCTCGCTCGCGACGGGCGATCCGTTCAGCGCCGACCATGTAGGCACCGGACGACTGGCCGACAAAAAAGCCCGCACGGGCTAGCCTCACACACATCGTGTAGGCGTCCTCGCTGGTCACCGGCATGCGTTCGTCGATGACCGTCTGGTCGAGGATCGCGGGAACGATATCCTGAGGACCGAGCGGTTTGAGCCCTTCGATCCCGGGGAACACCTCGGGGACGACGCAAACCACGCGGATCGTGGGGTCGTGCTCCTTCAACCGTCTCCCCAAGCCGGTCACCGTCCCTCCCGTCCCGACCCCAGCGACAATGTGGGTGAGCCTGCCTCCGGTTTGCTCGAGGATCTCGACCGCCGTCGTCTCGTAGTGGGCGCGCCAGTTGTCCTCGTTGCTGTACTGATCGCAGAAGAAATAGCGCTCGGCGTCGGCGTCATGCCGGCGGTGGACCTCACGCAACGCTTCATCGTAGCCCTTCAGCGCGTCCGTATAGATCAGCTGAGCGCCGTGCGCCAGCAGACGCTTCTTCCGTTCTGTGCTGGCATTGTCGGGGATGACGATTTCGACCGGGTAGCCGATGATCCGACCCACCATCGCGTACGCGATGCCCGCGTTGCCGGATGAGCTGTCCAGGATGGTCTTCCCGGGCCGCAGTCGTCCATTCGCCAGGGCCTCGAGCAGCATGTTCAAGACCGGCCGGTCCTTGAGCGAGCCGCCCGGGTTGAGGCATTCCATCTTGGCCAACACCTCGATGCCGGGCAGCTCGTCGCCGAAAAGGCTCACCGGGACCAGCGGAGTGTTACCGATCGCCCGGAGCGCCGGGTAGCGGGCCAGGAGCGGTTCGATGCGTCTGTCCCACGGCATGGGAGAGTTGACCGCTTCAGCCGCTCACCGGCGGCCACGATACGACCGCCGCCGGTGAGCGAGCGTCGCCTAGCGGGGCTGGGGAACGATCCGGATGTACGGCTTCGGGGACTTCCAACCACCCGGGTAGGTCTTCTTCGCGTCGTCGTCCGAGACCGCCGGCGAAATGATGACGTCCCCTCCCTGCTTCCAGTTCACCGGAGTGGCCACCTTGTGCTTCGAGGTGAGCTGGCAGGAATCGAGAAGGCGCAGGACCTCGTCGAAGTTGCGGCCGGTGCTCATGGGATAGGTCAGCATCGCCTTGACCTTCTTGTCCGGCCCGATGACGAAGACCGATCGAACGGTCGCGTTGTCGGCGGCGGTCCGGCCCTGTGCCGTGGCGCCCGCGTCCTCCGGCAGCATGTCATACGCCTTCGCCACCTTGAGCTCGGGGTCGCCGATCAAGGGGTAGTTCACGGCGTGGCCCTGCGATTCCTCGATGTCCTTCGACCACTTCTGGTGATCGGGAACCGAATCCACGCTGATCCCGATGATCTTGCAGTTCCGTTTCTCGAAGTCAGGCTTCAGCCCTGCCATGTAGCCGAGCTCGGTCGTGCAGACGGGGGTGAAGTTCTTCGGATGCGAGAACAGGATCGCCCAGCCATCTCCGATCCACTCGTGGAAGTTGATCCGGCCTTGGGTGGTGTCCGCGGTAAAGTTGGGGGCTTCGCTGTTGATTCTCAAGGACATGACTCACCTCCTTGTCGTAAAGAACGTTGATCATCGACCGTTTCCGCCGCCTGTCTCCCCCGGGGGCGCGCATGAGGACCTCGGTGATCGCCCAGGGCGTCCGGAGTGAGGACTCGATGCCCCAGAGAGTGCAGTTGCCCTTGTACTCTCAGGGCAACGGGGAGTCAAGACCCTCGGCATCGTAGTCGACGACCGGAGGGGATCACACGTGTATCCATTTCCCGCCAGTCGGAGAGAAGCTGCTAGGCTGTCTGGGCTCGGTCGGAGACGACCAGCTCGAGGCCGCCTACCTCAGCGGACAACACGGCCCGGAAAGGCATGGACGGCATGTCAGAGACGAGCGATCAACTGCTTCGCGGGTACCAGGCGCAGGAGAAGCGCTTCCTGGAGCGGCGCTTCCCGCTGCGCTTCGCGCCCGAGAACGCGACGCTGCGCGAGCTGTACCGCCAGGCCAAGCGGCTCCGCTGGAACCCCGAGACCGACATCGCCTGGAGCCGCTTCGACGCCGCGGCGTACCCGCCGGGGGTGCGCGAGGCCGCGCGGCTCGTATGGAGCCGGCGGGCCTGGGGCACGTATCCCGGGCTGGGCGAGAACACCGCGCTATTGATCCGCTTCTGCCTCGAGTCCGGCGCAGCCGGCATGGACGCCAAGCTGTTCCTGTCGTTCCGTCCCGCGGAGGAGGCCAAGCAGCTCGAGGCGTGCTTTCTCTTCGCGCGATGCCTGGGCGGCTACGAGCCGACGCCGGCCGCGGCCGTCGCGCGGGCGAGCAATCACCCGTTCGCGCAGATGGCGCTCGATCCCGACGTGTCGGTCGAGTCGGTGGTGGCCGCGCTCGGCGCGCTGGACGACCAGCTCGACCTCGATCTCTGCCTGAGCCACCTCCAGCACAGCCGGGACGACACGACGCGGCAGATATTGAGGTTGATAGCCGGCGACAAGCAGCGCCACGTGCTGTTCGCGTGGACGCTGCTCGGCGATCGGCTCCCCGGCCTCGACGCGGCCGGCCGCGCCGCCGTGGGCGAGGCGGTTCGCGATATGCTCGAGCGCGTGATCCTCGCCGGCTACCGGAACACGTGGCTGCTGCCCGCGGAGGCCCGCGAGCCGCTGCTCGCCGCCGAGGCCCTCACCGCCGAGCACGGCCTCGGCGCCTCCACCGTCGCCCAGGAGAAGACGGTGGTCCGTGCCACGCTCGCCCAGGTGCGGGAGCGGCTCGCCGGCTGGAGCGTCACGCTGCCTCACGTCGATCATCCGGAGCTCGGGCGCGCGTGATGTGCCGCCCAGTCACCCCGGCCGGGAGGATCCCATCATGAGCCCCTATCTCACCGAGAGCCGCTATCCGCTCGAGCTCGCCTCCGCCATGCCCGACGTCTGGGAGCTGTGGCAGCGGGCCAAGACGCTCGAGTGGGATCCGGAGACGGACATCCCCTGGGAGGAGCTGCACCCGGAGCGCTATCGCGAGGACCAGATCATGGCCGCGCGGCTGCACTGGAGCCGTCGGACCTGGGGCGAGTACGGCGCCATCTCGGAGAGCCCGGCCCTGCTCCTGCGCTTCTGCCTCGAGAATCGCCTGCCGGACCTGCGCTTCTTCTTCACCATGCGCACGCAGGAGGAGGGCCGCCACGCCGAGGCGTCCTGGCTCATGGCCGAGCGCTTGGGCGGCTACTTCCCCCAGCCGCAGAACCCGCCGACAGTGACCGCGGTGGGCACGCACGGGGTACGGCGGATGGCCTTCGACCCGGACACCTCGCTCGAGGGCATCTTCGCGAGCCTGGTGTGCGCCGCCGAGGAGATCCTGATCGACGCCTTCAAGGCCACCGTCCACAAGGCCACGAATCCCGCCGTCCGCCGGCTGATGGAGCTGATCCTGCGCGACGAGGTGCGGCACATCGCCTTCGGGTGGCAATGCCTCGACGCGTGGGCGCCCGGCTTCACCCCGGAAACGGTCAAGAACATCGAGCGCGCGGTGACCCAGATGATCCAGAATGTCGAGTTCAACGGCTACCGCAATCTCTGGCTGGCCATCGAGGGCGGCACCGCCACGCCGCTCGAGATCGATGCCGACCGCGTCGCCTGCGAGGCCGGCCTCGGCGGCACCACCCCCGAGGACGAGATGCGCATCGTCCCGCAGTTCGTCACAAAGATCCGCGCGCGGATGGCCCCCTGGGGCGTGCACCTGCCGATGTTCGACCACCCGAAGCTCGGCAAGGTCTAGCCCGGGACGCGTGCGGCCCGCTCCCTTCGACTACGTCGCGCCGCGGTCGGTGGACGAGGCCCTCGATCTCCTCGCCCGCCGAGGGGACGAGGCCAAGCTCCTGGCCGGCGGCCAGAGTCTGGTGCCCATGATGAACATGCGCCTGGTGCGGCCGGCGCTCATGGTGGACCTGAACCGCGTGGCCGGGCTCGGGGCGCTCCGGGAGGACGCGGGCGGGCTGCGCCTGGGCGCGCTGGTGCGCCAGCACGCGCTCGAGCGCGACGGGCGCGTCGCCCGCGCGGCGCCCCTCCTCGCGGAAGCCGCGCCGGTGATCGGGCACCTGCAGACGCGCGCCCGCGGCACCGTCGGCGGCAGCCTGGTCCACGCCGATCCGGCAGCCGAGCTGCCGGCCTGCATGATCGCGCTGGACGCGGTCTTCCACCTGCGGAGCGCCCGGGCGGCACGGACGTGCCGCGCCCGCGACTTCTTCCGGGGACTGCTGACGACCGCGCTCGAGCCCGATGAGCTGCTCGCGGAGATCGAGCTGCCCGCGCCCGCGCCGCACAGCGGGCACGGCTTCGCCGAGGTGGCGCGGCGCCACGGGGACTTCGCGCTGGCCGGCGCGTGCGCGGTGCTCGCACTGGACGCCGCCGGTGTCTGTCGGGACGCGCGGCTCGTGATCTTCGGCGCGGGCGACCGTCCGCACCTGGCGCGCGCGGCGGCGGCGCTGATCGGGGAGCGGCCGGCGGCGGCCCGGCTGGTCGAAGTGGGGCGGGCGGGCGCCGGCGAGATCGACGCGCGGGACGATCTGCACGCGACCGCGGCGTACCGGCGTCACGTCGCGGCGGGACTGGCCGCGCGGGCGCTCGGCCAGGCGGCCGCACGGCCCGAGGCGGCGTGACGACACCCGGCGCCGTCGCGCACGACATCGCGGTGACCGTGAACGGCATCGAGCGCCGGGCGCGGGTGATCCCGCGCATGTTGCTGGCGGACGTGCTGCGCGACGAGTGGGGCCTCACCGGGACGCACCTCGGCTGCGAGCACGGCGCGTGCGGGGCGTGCACCGTGCTGGTGGACGGCGAGCCCACGCGGGCGTGCCTCATGTTCGCGGTGCAGGCGGACGGCTGCCGGGTGGAGACGGTCGAAGGCCTCGCCGGCGCGGACGGCGGCTTGCATCCGCTGCAGGAGGCATTTCGGACGCGCCACGCGCTGCAGTGCGGGTTCTGCACGCCGGGCATCTTGATGACGCTGGTGGCGTATCTCCGGCTGCATCCTGCGCCGTCGGAGAGGGAGGTGCGCGAGGCGTTGTCGGGGAACCTGTGCCGGTGCACGGGGTATCAGCACATCGTGCAGGCGGTGCTGGATGTGGCCGGGGGGGCCGTCACCCTCGGGCCCCTCACCTTCGGGCCCCTCACCCTGCCCTCTCCCCAGAGGGGAGAGGGTGGAGGGGCATCGCCGTGAAGTTCGTCGGGGACCGGCATTTGCGGAAGGAGGACCCACGGCTGCTTGCCGGGCGCGGGCGTTATGTGGCGGACATCGCGCTGCCGGGTATGCTCCATGCGGTGCTGCTCCGCAGTGAGCATGCGCACGCGCGTATCGTCCGCGTGGATACCACGCGTGCCCGGGCGCATCCCGGCGTAGTCGACGTGGTGACCTTCGCCGATCTGGGGCCCGCGGGGCGCGCGCTGCCGATCGTGCCGCCGCACGCCGAGCTGCGGGGCCGGAACTTCACCCCGCTCGCGGGCGACCGCGTGCGGTTCGTGGGCGAGCCGGTGGCCACGATCGTGGCGGAGAGCCGCTACGCGGCCGAGGACGCGCGAGAGCTCCTCGAGGTCGAGTACGAGCCGCTGTCGTCCGCCCAGACGCTCGAGCCGGGCGCACCCGCGGTCCACGACGACATCGCCGACAACGTGGCCGGGCGCGTGACCCTCACGCGCGGTGACGTCGCGGCCGCCCTGCGCGCGGCGCCGCGGGTGGCTTCGCTTCTGCTGCGCATCGGGCGCGGCGGCGGCCAGCCGATGGAGACGCGCGGGCTCGTGGCGGACTGGCACCCCGCGCTCGAGCAGCTCACGGTGTGGGCGTCCTCGCAGGTGCCGCACCAGATCCGCCAGTTCGTCGGCGAGCTGCTCGACCTGGCGCCGCACCAGGTGCGCGTGATCGCGCCCGACGTGGGCGGGGGCTTCGGCGCCAAGCTCATCGTCTATCCCGAGGACGTCCTGATCCCGTTCCTCGCGCGCCGGCTGGGTCGCCCGGTGCGCTGGCTGGAGGACCGCCTCGAGCACATGCTGGCCGCGACCCAGGAGCGCGAGCAGCGGCACGAGGTCACGATCGGCTTCGACGACACGGGCCGCCTGCTGGCCCTGCGCGATCACTTCGTGCACGACACCGGGGCCTACACGCCGCGTGGCCTCGTGGTTCCGCTGCTGAGCGCGTCGATGCTGACCGGGCCGTACCGGATCGCCGCCGTCGAGTCGAGCTTCGAGAGCCGCTACACCCACCGCGTGCCGGTCACCCCCTACCGCGGCGCCGGGCAGCCGCAGGCGGTCTTCGTGATCGAGCGGGCGCTGGACCACGTGGCCCGCGAGACCGGGCTCGACCGGGTGCAGGTCCGCCTGGCCAACCTGGTCCGCGCCGAGGACATGCCGTGGGACACGGGCCTGCCCAACTACCGCGGCAGCGGCCAGGTGATCCTCGACAGCGGCGACCCGCCGTCGGTGATGCGCCGCGCGCTCGAGAGCGCGCGCTACGACGCGCTCGTCGCCGAGGCCGCCGCCGCGCGCGCGCAGGGCCGGCTGGTCGGCGTGGGCGTCGCGGCCTACGTGGAGCTGACCGGCGTCGGCCCGTTCGAGAGCGCGCGCGTGCGGGTCGATGCGGCGGGGCGCATCACCGCGTGGAGCGGCGTGAGCACCCAGGGCCAGGGGCTCGAGACCACGCTGGCCCAGGTCGCGGCCGACGAGCTCGGCGTCACGCCCGATGAGGTGACGGTCGTGACCGGCGACACCGCGGGCGTGGAGCACGGGGTGGGCTCGTTCGCGAGCCGCGCCGCCGTCGTCGGCGGCAGCGCGGTCGCGCTCGCCGCGCGCGACGTGAGCGCGAAGGCCCGCCTCCTGGCGGCGCGGGCACTCGGGTGCGCCGAGGCCGAGCTGGAGCAGGCGGGCGCGGCCTTTGCCGACCGGCGGCGCCCCGACCGCCGCGTGACCTTCACCGAGCTGGCGCGGCTGGCCGGCGCCGCGACCTCGGCCCTCGGCGTTGCGCCGGGGCTCGAGAGCACGCGCGTCTTCCAGCCGGCCGACATCACCTATTCGTTCGGCACGCAGGTGGCCCTGGTCGATCTGGATCCGCTCTCCGCGGGCGTCCGGATCCTCGGCTTCTGGATCGGCCACGACTCCGGCCGGCTCATCAATCCGCTCGTGGTCGAGGGCCAGCTCCAGGGGGCGGTGGCCCTCGGCATCGGCAGCGCACTGCTCGAGGAGGTCCGCTACGACGAGACCGGCCAGCTGCTGGCCGGCACCTACATGGACTACCTGCTGCCCACCGCCACCGACGTGCCGACCATGGTGATCGACCACCTCGAGACGCTCTCGCCCCTGAACCCGCTGGGGCTCAAGGGCGTCGGCGAATCGGGCGCGCTCCCGGTTCCCGCCGTGCTCGCCTCGGCGATCGAGGATGCGGTCGGGCCCCGGGGCGGGCGCGTCACGCGCATGCCCCTCGGCCCATCACGCCTCCTCGAGCTACTGCCACCGCCGTCGGATGCCCCCGAGCGCGGCTGATCGAGCCGACGGCGCGCGGGTCGGAGCGTTGCCGCGGGGGGCTCGTCTGCGGCGCTAGTGGCCGCCGACGAAGCGGACGCGCTCCTTGCCCTTCAGCGCGTTGGGCGTAATGGCCCACGTCCCGCCACACGCCGTCGTCGCGACCTTCCCGGCCGTCGCGGTTCCGCCGAACGGCAGCGTGAATCCGCTGGTGATCCCTCCGAGGATGCAGAAGCTGCCTTTGACCGGCGCATAGAGCAACGTGGAGAAGACGCTCCCGGTCCCGTACGCCACCTCCTGCGCGGTGGAGCCCGCGTGCGCCTGGGAGCCCGCAGCGGACACGACGAGCCCGATTCCTCCCACGAGTGCCAGCACGCGCTTCATTCACCCCTCCCGCGGAGCGGATGCCCGCCCGCCGCTCATCTACCCGGCGTGCCCGCGCGCGTGCATGCACCTGGCGTACGCGTCGCGATAGCGCTGGTCTTGCTTCTGGTTCTCGTTCAGGCCGTACAACGACCCGACACCCGCGCCCACGATGCCGCCGATCGCGGCTCCCTTGCCCGCGCCGCGCCCGCCGTCCGCAATGGCCCCGCCGGCGGCTCCGACCGCCGCGCCGCCGATCGCGCCGATGGCGCCGTCCTTGACGACCTCCACCGTCTTGTCGCGATGGCTGGCCTGCTCGGCCTGCTGATGACAGGCCTCGATGCTGGCCCGCGGTGGGGTCGAGGCGGCCGGCGCCGGCGTACGTGCAACCGCCGGCTGTGGCGCCGTCGCCGTCGCCACCCGTGACGGAGCCGTCGCGACTGCCGCCACGTCCCGGTCGGCGCGCGCGCCGAACCGGTGTGCGACGACGATCTCCGTCACCAGGGCGGTGACCACCACCACCGCCAATCCGATCGTGGTGAGCTTCCAGGGATTGCTCCAGCTCCCGTCGGCCATGGGTGATCCTCCTCTGATCACGTGCTCGTTCGGGAGTGCTGCGAGGGGCAACGCTCGTGCCACGGAAATGATTCCGCAGTCGCCCACGAGAGGTGGACCTTGCGAACGGGCTCGAGCCCGGGAGTGTCAGCCCACCACCACATCACCGGAATGCGTGTAAGAACTACACGACGGCCGAGCCCGCATCGTCGAGCGCCTCACTGCGCACGACGGCCCTCGGGCCGCGGGTCCTCGACGGCGAAGAGCCGCCAGGCGTCCGGCACTCCCTTGAGGTCGTGCAGGCCTCGGTCCTCGAACTCGACCCCCGAGCCCGCCACCAGGTCCTTCACCGTGCTGGACACCAGGATCTGTCCCGGAGCGGCCACGGCGGTCACCCGGGCCCCGATGTGGACGGCGATACCGCCCACCCGGTGTCCGCCCTCGCGCAGCTCGATCTCCCCGGCGTGCAGCCCGGCGCGAATGTCGATGCCGAGCGCGCGGATCGATTCCCGGATCGCTGCCGCCGCGCGGATCGCACGCCCCGGCCGATCGAACGTGGCGAGGACTCCGTCGCCGGTGGATTCGATGAAGCGCCCCTGGTACCGGGCGACCTGCTCTCGCGTGATCTCGTCGTGAGTCTCGAGCACCGCCTTCCAGCGACGGTCCCCCATGGAGGAGGCCAGGTCGGTCGAGCTCACGATGTCCGTGAACAGCACGGTGGCGAGGACGCGATCGGACACCGAGCCGCCCGGGATGCGACTCAGGAACTGTTCGATCCGGTCGAGGATCTCGCCGGCATGCTCGGTCACGAGGACCCCGTCCGTCCCCGGCAGCTCGACCAGCCGCGCGTCGGGAATGCGCTCGACCAGGTAGCGGGCATGGTCCATGGTCACGAGCCGGTATCCGCTCCGGTTCAGGACGAGCGTCGGGCACTGGATGAGCGGCAGCACGTGTCGGACGTCCGCCGCGAGCAGGTTGCGCGTCTGGGCCGTCGCCTCACGGGGCCGCGCGGCGGCCCGCAAGTACCGCGCATAGCGTTGCCGGAAGCCCTCGTCCCCGCGGCGGCTCGGTGCGGCAATCGAGACGAATTCTTCCGTCCCCCACAATTCCGCGACCATCCGGAGCAGCTGCTCGCCCACGTCGGGCGCGAAGCCGTGGGGGTAGTCGTCGGCCCGCACGTACCGCGCCGCGGTCTGCGCGAGCACGAGCGCCACCGTCCGCTCGGGATAGGTGGCGGCGAACAGCATCGCCATCGGTCCGCCGTCGAGCCACGCCATGATGGCCGCGTGCTCCGATCCGACCGCGTCCAGCACCACGCGCAGATCGTCGGCCCACTCTTCCCACGTGGGGAGATGGTCGGACGGCACCGGGTCCGAGACGCCGGTCCCGCGTCGGTCGAAGAGGATCAGCCGGCTGAACGAGGCCAGACGGTGGAGAAAATACTCGTTCAGCGGCTCCTCCCAGCGGAGATCGAGGTGGGAGGACATGCCGGTGAGGAAGACCAGGTCGACGGGCCCGTGCCCCAGGACCTGGTACCCGATCCGGTCGTTCCCGAGCGTGGCGAAGTTCGTGGCCGGTCGCACCGCCGTCTACTCTACGCCCCTGGCCACCGCCCCTTGGCGGCCACGAGGCGCACGAGGGTCAGCTCCGGCCGCGTGCCCAGGCGCACCGGCGGACCCCAGGTGCCCGTGCCGGCGCTGACGTAGACCCACAAGCGGCCGCGGCGCGACAGCCCGGCCGCGTGCGGCCCGTGGACGGCATGGATCACCAGCGTCCACGGAAAGAACTGGCCGGCGTGCGTGTGTCCCGACAGCTGCAGGTCGAAGCCGGCCTGCTCGGCCAGCGGCGCGATCTTCGGGTTGTGGGCCAGAAGCAGACGGAAGGCCGCGCGCGCGTCGCCGTCGATGGCGAGGTCCGGGCGCGGCCGCGCGTCGGGATCGGACATGCGCGCCGCGAAATCGACGACGCCGCCGATCAGGAGGCGGGCCGCGCCCCGCCCGATGGTGACGTGCGCGTTGCGGAGCACGCGAAATCCCAAGCCCTCGAAGTGCGCCGTCCACGGCGCCGCCCCCGAGTAGTAGTCGTGGTTGCCGAGCACGAAGAACGCCCGATCCCCGGACGCCAGCGCCGCCAGCGGCGCGATGCGGGAGGCCAGCCGCGGCACCGACCCGTCCACGATGTCGCCGGTCAGCGCGATGAGGTCCGGCGCGAGTGCCTTCGTCATGTCGACGACCCGCTGCACGTAGGCCCGCCGCATCGTCGGCCCCGCGTGCAGATCGCTGATCTGCACGATCCGGAACCCGTGGAGGTCGGGCGCCAGCCCCTCCACCGGAATGTCGACGCGACGGATGTGCGGGCCCCGCAGCGCGGCCAGCGCGCCGACGCAGACCGCGGCCAGCGCGGCCAGCGGCACCCAGGTTCTGCCCGGCTCGTCGAGTAGCGTGTGCACCGCCGCCAGCGCCGGCACCGTGGCGGACACCAGCAGGAGCGCGTCGCGTCCCACCGTGAACACGAGGAGAAAGCTGAGCCAGCCCATGCAGAGATAGCTCAGGGCCTGCACCCACTCGTCGACTCGGCCCCGACGGTCCCGATCGCCGGTCCAGTAGACGGCCGGCAGGATCCATACCATGATGAACGGTGCCGCCAGCGCGGCCCGGGCCGCGATCGTCGACGTCAATCGGGTGGCGATGTACGCGTAGCCGACCACGAGGATCACGCTCACCGCGAGGACGAACGGATGAAGCAGACGTCTCACCAGCCGATGCTATCAGAGCATCGCGTCCCGCTCTGCCTATTGACAGACCCGTTGCCCGGGGGTTCTCTGGGATGAGAGCCAGGCCGGGCGCGGTGGCGCGCCGGGCGAGGGCGAGACCCCTCCATTGGCGGGAGCAAGACGACCATGACTTTGCCGTCTCGCACGAGCGCGCTGGTGTTGATCGCGGTGCTTGCCGTTCTTCCGGCGTCCTCCGCGCGAGCCGTCGATGTGTGGACCGTCGGCGTGGACAACACCCGCCAGGGCTGGAACAAGCGCGAAACGGTGCTGACGCCGGCGAACGTTCCCCGGCTGAAGAAGATCCGCGAATTCGTCGTCGACGAGAAGATCGACGTCTCGCCCCTCGTCGTGGGTGACAAGCTCTACGTGTTCACCATGACGAACACCGCCTACGTCTTCGACGTCAACACCGGAGCCCAGCTCGTCGCCCCGCGCCAGCTCGCCGCGCCGTTCGACCCGGCCGACATCGCCAACCCGCCCGGGAAGGGGATGGACCTGCACAACATCTACCGGAAGTGGGGCATCACCGCGACTCCGGTGATCGACGTGGCGACGAGCACGCTCTACGTCACGACCTTCGGAAAACCCGAGGCCGCCAGCCAGAACATCGAGCGCAACAACCTGCTCTGGATCCTCGACGCGAACACCCTCGCCGACAAGCGGCCGCCGGTCCTGATCGCGGGCGAGGCCGACAACGGCGGCGGCGGCATCTCCAATGGCTTCACGGTCCCTTATCAGAAGATGCGGGCCGGCCTGGGCCTCCTGACGGACGCCAACGGGAACAAGGCGGTCGTGGTCTCGTTCTCCATCAACGGCGAGAACCCGCGTGGCCCGGGACACGGATTCGTCGTCGCGTACGACGGGCGCGGGCTCAATCGCGAGGCCGGCTTCACCCCGACGCCCGCGATCTGGAACGTCACGCCGGGCGGAGGCGCCGGGGGCGTGTGGATGTCGGGCTCCGGGCCCGCGATCGAAGGGGAGGACATCTACCTGGCCACCGGCAACGGCATGGATCCCGGGACGATGCCCGGCAACTTCGGCGAGAGCTTCGTCAAGCTGCGCTACTCGGGCGGCGTCGCCGGCGTGGACTCAGGCAAGCCGACGCTCGCGGTCGCCGACTACTGGGGCGCGTTCAGCGACTTCGGGCGGATCGACCAGGACCAGGACCTTGGCGCGGCCGGTGTCGTGCTGATCCCCGAGCGCGGCAACCTCATCGGAGGCGGCAAGGACGGCATCCTCTACAACCTGGACAAGGACAACCTCGGGAAGAACACCTGGGCGCCTCACTTCAACCTGCCGTTCGTCGCCACCTATCTGCCCAACGCGCCGAACGGCGCCGCGGGTCTCCCCACGACGACAGTGCCCGATCCGAACTGGCCCATCGTCAATCGCGATCGCAACATCCCCGCCCAGACCCCCGCCGGGAAGAGCTATCACATCCACGGCACGCCGGTGTACATGGAGCGGGCGGAGAGCGGCATCGTGTATCTCTGGGGCGAGAACGAGCGCCTCAAGGCCTACAACTACGACTTCGCCACCAGGCGCATCGTCTCGTTCCGCGGCCAGGGCACGCAGGTGGCGTCGGGCAACATGGCGGCGCCCGGCGGCATGCCGGGCGGACGGCTGGTCGTCTCCTCGAACGGCACGACCGCGGGCACCGGCGTGGTCTGGGGCGTCTACCCCACGCAGGGCAATGCGAACTCCGCGGTCGTTCATGGCGCGCTGGTCGCGTACCACGCCACCGCGGTCACCAACGGCAAGATGAAGCAGCTCTTTCACAGCGACGCCAACCCGGCCAACGATCTGGGGAACTTTGCCAAGTACGCCACGCCGGTGGTGGCGAACGGGAAGGTCTACGTCGCGACGTTCAGCAACAAGGTCGTCCAGTACGGCCTTTGAGGGAGCGCAGCATGAAGAACTGGCTCGGCCCCGAATCAGTCGGCAGGAAGATCGTGGGCATGGCCGCCATCGCCCTGGTCGCCTGGAGCGGCGTGTCCTCCGCGCAGACGCCGGACGCCCCCACGACCGGGGGCCTGAGCGACCTGGATGCCATGACGTTCGGCTGCGCCAAGGCCGGCTTGAATGCGGCGGCCCGCGAGGCGGCCAGGGCTCCCTCGCAGGGGAGCTATCAATTCGCCTACTTCAAGATCCTCAACGACTCCCACCATGCCGCATACGAAGTCCATTTCAAGAGCAACTATGCCGGCGAAGCGGACCTGAAGTACTGCGTGTCGATCTATTGCCAGCAGGGGTGGGATCCCAAGACGACGCAGACCACCGTGACCATGATCGGCAAGGAGCGCCCGCGCGCGGGGGCGACGACGCACGACGCGTGCGGCCACCGACCCTCGCCCGCGAGACGCCAACCGACGAGATAGACGGGGCCCGGAGCTGTCGTCCGCCCGCGCGCGGTAGGAACTACTCGGTAGGCCTGCCGCGACCCGCGTCCTGCGCGCCGGCGCGGATCCTGTCCCGCGCGCTCTCGAGCCGAGCGGAGAGCTCCTCCTTCGCCTGATCGAGCAGGGTCCCGGACCGCTCTTGGACCGTCCGGAGCAGCCCGTCCACCTTTTCCCGGGCTGGTCCGGCGTTGCCGTTCACGTAGTCTCGGATCACGTCGCGGTACTTCCACGCCGTCAGCCCGGCGATGCCCAGTAGCAGGAGTCGTCCCAGCATGTGCGTCCTCCTTGAAATTTACGTCACGCTTCGTGCAGCATCACCCGTGCCAGGCGAGCAACGCTCACGCCCTCGGATCAGCCGCGCGCCGCTCGATGCCGCGGAGCGGTCAACGCGATTCCTTGAGGACCTCGCCGACCGCGTTCTTGATGTCCTCGCGACTCGGCAGCGCGGCCTGCTCGAGCGTGGGGCTGTAGGGCACCGGCACGGGGACGGCGCAGACGCGGCGGATGGGCGCCTTCAGCGCGCGGAAGGTGTCCGGGTCCTCCGCGATCAACGCCGCGATCTCGGAGGCGGCCGAGCAGGTGGCGGGCGCCTCGTCCACGATGACCACCCGACCGGTCTTCCGCGCCGAGGCGAGCACCGCGTCCACGTCCAGCGGGACCAGCGTGCGCGGGTCGATCACCTCGATGCCGATGTCCTCGCGCGCCAGCTCCTCGGCCACCGCGAGCGCCTCCTGCACGTAGTAGGCGAGGGCCACGATGGTCACGTCGGTCCCGGCCCGCTTCACGTCGGCGACGCCGATCGGCACCAGGTGATCGCCGTCGGGCACCGGGCCGGTGAGCCCCGCGAGGCGACTGCACTCGAAGGAGACCACCGGATTGTTGTCCCGGATCGCGCTCTTGAGCAGGCCCTTGGCGTCCGCCGGCGTCGACGGCAGGATGACCTTGAGCCCGGCCAGGTGCATCCACATCGAGTAGGGGCTCTGCGAGTGCTGAGCGGCCAGGCCGATGCCACCACCGGTGGTGCAGCGATAGGTCACCGGGAAGTCCGCCTGCCCGCCGAACATGTAGCGGATCTTGCTCACCTGGTTGACGATCTGGTCCATCGCCACGAACGAGAACGTCACCATCCGCCAGTGCACGATGGGGCGGAAGCCGCAGCCCGCGGCCCCCAGGCCCATGCCGGTCAGCACCGACTCCGAGATGGGCGAGAATCGCACGCGCGTCGGGCCGAACTCGGCGATCGGGTTGCCGGTGAAGTCGGTGGCCATCGTGAGCACGCGCGGATCGCGGCGCATCTCTTCCGCCACCGCTTCCTCCAGCGCCGACTGGAACGTGATCTCCCGCATCGGAGGCTCCCCGCGGCTCAATCCGCGAACATGTCGACCAGCAGGTCCTTCGGGTCGGGAAACGGGCTCTGCTCGGCGAAGGCCACCGCGGCATCGAGATCCGCCTTCACGGAGGCGCGGATCGCCGCGACCTCGCCGGCGGAGAGCAGGCCCCGATCGAGCCCGTGCCACTCCAGCCGCGCGATGGGATCGCGCCCCTTCCAGCCGGCGATCTCGTCCGCGGCGCGGGTCTCCGGCGGCACCACCGCGCGCATGGCGTGGAAGTGCCAGCGGTAGGTCTTGCACTCCAGGAGCGTCGGCCCCTCCCCCTCCCGGGCGCGCGCGCCGGCCTCGCGCGCCGCCGCACGCACCGCCAGCACGTCGTTGCCGTCCACGATCACGCCGGGCATGTCGTACGCGGCGGCGTGCGCCGCGATGTCCGGGCGCGGGTGCTGGACTGAAACCGCGTTGTTGGCCGCGTACTGGTTGTTCTCGCAGACGAAGACGATCGGCAGCTTCCACACCGCCGCGATGTTGAGCGCCTCGTGGAACTCGCCCTCGGCGGCGGCGCCGTCGCCGAAGAAGCACGCGGTCACGTCGCCCCGCCCCTCGAGCTGGGCGGCCAGCGCCGCTCCACACGCGATGGGCAGCCCGCCGCCCACGATGCCGTTGGCCCCGAGCATCCCCACCGAGAAGTCGGCGATGTGCATGGACCCGCCCCGGCCCTTGCAGTACCCGTCGACGCGGCCGAACAGCTCCGCCATCATCCGCCGGATGTCGGCGCCCTTGGCGATGCAGTGCCCGTGGCCCCGATGGGTGCTGGTCACCCGGTCGCGCACCGTCAGCGTGGAGCACACCCCGACCGCCACCGCCTCCTGGCCCACGTAGGGGTGCACCGCGCCGTAGATCTTGCCGGCGACCCGCAGCGCGATGGCCAGCTCGTCGAACTCACGGATGAGAATCATGGTGCGCAGCATCGACGCCAGATCATGTGTCTCGACGGTCATGGCGAGCCCCCTCTCCGCATCGGTCCGCGAGCATTGTACACGGGCGAGGCCGAGACGCCCTGGCGATGTGGTCGACGAGCAGCGAAGGAGAGGCCCGCCTCAGCGGCCCCGGGGAACTGCGACGATCTCGTTCAGGACGCCGGTGACACCGGGCATCTTCCCGACGATCTCCTGGGCGAGCTTCCGCTCCTCCTCCGCCTCGACGGTTCCGCTCAGACACACGTAGCCGCCGCTGGCCGAGACGAAGACGCGGCGCCGGCCGATCATCGGGTTGGCCATGAAGGAGGCCTTCGCGCCCGCCACGATGCCCAGGTCGACGAGCTCGCGCTGGGAGGCCGCCGCCGCCCGAAAGCGCGGCCCGTGCAGCGCCTCTTCCGTGAGGCGCGCCGCTTCATCGGCGCTCACATGCTCGGTATTGAGCACGACGTCGTAGAGCAGCGGATCGTCAACGTTCACCTGATACAAAAACTTCACGCGCGCGGCGCGCTCCTGGTCGCTCTGGCGAACGTGGTAGAGGGCCGCCTCGCGCGTGAGGCCGTGTTGCTGCTCCACGCGCCCGACGCGGACTCCCTCGGGTGCGTTGGTGCGAACCCGCAAGGCGTGGATGACGGAGCGGAGCACAACGGTCGAGGCGAGCCCGGCCAGGACGACGTCGTCGCCGCTGGCCATTTCGAGAATGATCGCCTCGATGTACGCCTTGTACCGCCGCTGGGTATCGGTCCAGCGCTCCCAGAGCGTCGGCTTCTCCTCGGCCGCGTGGCGCAGATCGCTGATATTCTCACCGAACCGCTCGGCCGCCTTGGCGATGATCTCGCGATCGGCGAATCGATACCCCAGGCGTTCGGCCAGCCGGCGACCGATCTCGTTGCCCCAACTCCCTGCCGTTTCGGAAATGGCCACGATGCTCATGCGGCCCTCCTGTGCGACGCGCGGTCACGCTCCCGCCGCGCGATCGTGGCTTCAGGATCCTCCAGCTCCCGCCCTCACGCTCGGGGCGGACACACATATCGGCGACGGAGAAGCCGTCGACACGGTCCTTCGCACGGGCAGCTCGTACGAACCGCATCCCCACCCTTGGGGTAGCGTCAGCTGTCTACCCACCCGAGGCGGGCGCGCGATGTCGAATCTCAGTGCGTGGTCGAGTCGGTCGAAGAACAACACGAGGGGAATCGTGAGGTAGAGGCCGACGCGGTAGGACCCGACCGCCAGGTGGCTCGTGTCGACTTCGATCTCATAGCGGTTCCGGCCGGAGTTCAACTGGAGCTTGTCTTCCTCCGTCCACGATCCGAGAGAGCCGAATCCAACCGGATTCGCCACGCCGTCGAACAGGCGCAGGTCCAAGCTCACCGGCCGGGCACGGGCGGTGGTGATCTCCACCGAGATCCGCACGCACGGCGATTCCGCCGAATCCTGGACCCGGGCGGACACGCCCGTGATCGTCGGGTCCCCGTTCTCGTTCGGTGGACGGGACACCTGGTCCTCGGTGGCGGCGTCGCTCAGATAGCGCCTGACCGCGGTGGAGGCGTCGGCGTCGACCAGGACGACTCCGTGCGAGAGTACGATCGCACGCGAGCACAAGGCTTGAACCGAACCCATGTTGTGACTGACGAACAGAATGGTCCGGCCTTGCCGGGCCACCTCTCCCATCCTCCCCAGGCACTTTTTCTGAAACTCCGCGTCTCCAACCGCCAGCACCTCGTCGACGATCAGGATCTCCGGCTCCAGGTGAGCCGCCACCGCGAATGCCAGCCGCGTGTACATGCCGGACGAGTAGTGCTTCACCGGCGTGTCGATGAACCGTTCAACCTCCGCGAACGCCACGATCTCGTCGAACTTGCCCAAGACCTCCGCCCGGCGCATGCCCAGGATCGCGCCGTTGAGGAAGATGTTTTCCCGGCCGGTGAGGTCGGGGTGAAAGCCGGTCCCGACCTCGAGCAGGCTGCCCACCCGGCCGAAGATCTCGGCCTCGCCGCGGGTGGGATCGGTGATGCGAGAGAGGATCCGGAGCAGCGTGCTCTTGCCCGCGCCGTTGCGGCCGATGACCCCGACGACTTCGCCGTGCTTCACCTCGAACGTGACGTCCTTCAGCGCCCAGAGTGCGGTTTCGTCCTCGTCCGTTCGGTCGTGGCGGGAGCCGAACGCTCGCCGGGCAAGTCTCGCCGGACTCGACAACGCCGACATCAGCGCCTCCCGGGCGGTCCGACGCACGTGGCGCCGACCGATCGTGTAGCGCTTGCAGAGCGCGTCGACCCGGATGGCGATGTCGGACATGCTTCTACACGCGATCCGCGAACGTCTTCTCCATACGCCGGAAGAAATAGAGGCCGCCGATGAGCATCAGCGCGGTCACGCCCCCCGACACCAGCATCGGCACGATCGGCGGGTGCGTCCCGCCCAGCAGCGCCCAGCGGAACCCCTCCACCACCCCCACCATCGGGTTGACCGCGTAGAGGGTTCGCCATCGCTCCGGGACCATCGTGATCGGATAGGCAATGGGCGTGATGAACATCCAGAACTGGGTCAGGAACGGGATCGTGGCCCGCACATCGCGATACTCCACGTTCAGCGCGCAGAGCCACAGGCCCGGGGCCAGCGCGGCCAGCATCGCGAATGCCACGAACGCGGGCAGCAGCGCAATGCCCCAGTGCGGCGAGATTCCGTAGAAGAGCATCATCCCGAGCAAGACCAGCAGCCCGATGGCGAAATCGACGAGACCGGCGACGACCGGCGCCACCGGGATGATCAGACGCGGGAAGTACACCTTGGTCATCAATCGCTCGTTGGCGACCAGGCTATTGCCGGATTGCGTCAAGGCATTGGCGAACAGTTGCCACGGAAGCAGCGCGCAGAAAGTCAGCACCGCGTATGGCTTGTCGCTCTGCGCGCGAAACCCACCCAGATAGCCGAAAAACACGGTGAAGACGACCATCGTCATCAGCGGCTGGATGATCGCCCAGGCCGCGCCGAGCGCCATCTGGCGATACCGCACCTGGAGCTCGCGGAGGGCAAGGAAGGCGAGCAGCTCGCGATAGCCCCAGAACTCCGCGAGGTCGAGCGCCCGCCAGCCGGGATGCGCACGAAGAAGGATGGAATTCGCCGGGGCCGAACGAATCACGGGCCGACCGACGCCTCGGTGAGCATCACGGGAAGAAGACGCCTCCGGACGGCTCATGGCGATAGTGCACCGTTGCGTGAAACGGCAAATGCCAGGGCTCCGGAAAACCGCCGGGCGGAAACCGCGCGGCATCGGCAAGGTCGCGCGGGAGCTCGGGCTCGACGGGATAGACCACGAGCGCCGGGTCGATGACGAGCGGGAGGGCGACCTCGATGTCCTCGAGGCCCGATACCATCGCGTGGGCTGGCGATCGCGATCGGATCAATCACTACGCCTCTCCGACGCTCACCGTGCCCGAAGGACACGGGGACCTGGCGGGGAGTAAAACGGATCGGAGGACTACGAGCGCGACCGGGACCGAGCAGTCACGGTCAGTCGCTCTCGCCTCCGACGGAATCCGAACCCCGGAGCGACCTCACAGCGAACAACATCGAACGGCGCCGAGTATCGATCTGGCCCGGCGACAAGTCAAGCGGACGCGGCGACGGACGGAGCGCCCGCCGACCGCCGGTCGCGACGCAGCTCAGCGCCGCTGGTTCACCACGTAGAACGGCTCGGCCTTCTCCGGTGTGAGCCAGGCGTTGTACCAGGCCTGGCAGTGGGGCTTCAGGCGCTTCAGCATCTCGGCGTGCCGACGCTGCCGGGGCGGGATGTGTCGCGCCGCTCGGCGGATCTCGCGATAGAGGGCGTCGACGTCGAGCGTCGTCATCCGCCCGTCCTCCATCACCACCCGCCCGCCGACGATCGCGGTGCGCACGTCCTGGCCCATGGCCCGGTGGATGAACGTCTCCGCGATCGGGAGATCCTCGTCGAGCCAGGGATCGCGCAGGACCCGATCGAGATCGACCAGGATCATGTCCGCCTTCATCCCCGGCTGAAGCGCGCCGACCTGGCCGCCGAATCCCAGCGCGCGGGCGCCGTTGACGGTGCCCATGCGCAGCACGTCGTAGGCGGTGAGCGCCGGGGTGCGGAGATCGTAGCCCGGCACGCGGTGGAGCTTGTGCAGCATGCGCAGCTCCATCACCGCGTCCTCGTCGTCGTTGATCGTCTTGTCGTCGAGGCCCATCGCGACGTTGACGCCGCGCCGGTGCATCGCGTAGATCGGCGCCAGGCCGTTGCGCATGCCGAGGTTGCAGCTCGGATGGCTCGTGACCGAGGCCCGGCGGGTCGCGAGCCGCTCGATGTCGTCCTCGCCGACCCAGATGGCGTGGCCGAGGGCCAGGTTCTCGTCCACCAGGCCCAGCTCGTCGAGCCAGGCGATCGCACTCTTATTGTACTTTCGGAAAGAAAACGCCCGCTGGATCGGCGTCTGCACGCAGTGCATGTGGATGGGCACCTTGCCCAGCCGCTCCGCCGTCTCCTTGGCGCGGAGCAGGAACGACTCGGTGCACGCCTGAGCCCAGCTCGGGGAGAGCAGCACGCGCGTGTCGTCGGACGCGTAGCGCGCGTGCAGGTGCGCGAAGAGCGCGAAGTACTCCTCCTCCATCCGCTTGGAGTCGACGTTGATGAGCGGCGTGGCGAACGCCGCCAGATCCGGCGGCAGGGTCTCGAGGAACGCCGCGGAGTCCAGCACGAGCTTGTCCACGTTGCGGACTCCGGGGGCGAAGGCCAGCCGGATCCCGGCGCGGAGATAGGTGCGAATGGCCTCTTCACACCGGCCCCGCGCCTGCGGCCCCTCGGTGTCGAACCCCATGTGGTGAACGGTGGTGCAGCCGCTCCGGATGTGGCGCCAGGCAGTGAGGCCGGCGGTCAGCTCCGGGTCGAAGACCGGCATGAACGCCCAGTCGAGCAGGTTGTTCTCCAGGTAGTCGTTCAGCACGCCCTTCTGGATCGGGCTCAGCCCGCGGCCGTGACTGTGCGCGTCGACCAGCCCCGGCATCAGCAGCTGCTTGCCGCTGCCCACGACCCGCGCGCGTGGATGCCGCCGGCGCAGCGCGGTCCATCCGGAGACCGCGGCGATGCGCGCGCCCGACACCAGCACCGCGGCGTCATCGAGCACGCCCGGGGCACCGGCGGCGGGGTCCGTGATCACGTGCCGTCCACGCACCAGCATGTCCATGGGCTCACCTCCGGGATGACTGCCCACAGCCTTCGATGGAGGGCATCCTGCGCTCCCGGCGACTTCGCGGTCAAGGGCGGCCCTGTCGCGTGGGATCGGGCCTTCCTCTCATTCTGGCGCCGAAGCCGCCCGGTCTCATTTACCCGGTAACAACGGCCATCCCCGCAGGCAGCGAGCCGTCCCCGGATTCAGGTCCGCGCCTCTTGGCCGCCTATCACCTGGCACACCGCTTGCCGTGTATCGAGGAGACGGGAGGTGATCCGCGATGGCTCAAGAATCGAAGCAGACGAAGTCGGGGTCGAGGTCCACGGACACGGTCGAAGACGAGCAACAGACGGTCGGACAACCGGAGCTGGCGAAAAAGGGCGAGAAGCTCTCGGCGCGAATGGAGGATCTCCTGGACGAGATCGACGAGGTCCTGGAGGAGAATGCCGAGGAGTTCGTCAAGGGTTACGTCCAGCGCGGCGGTCAGTAGCCGGGTCCGGCGTCACTTCGATGGCGCGAGCAGGAACGTGTCCTCCTCCGTCATGTGAAGGTGGAGCTCCATGGGCGAGTGAACCTCGATGAAGCCGGGCACCGCGAAGAGGCGGTAACCGGCTCGACTGCAAAAGCCCAGGATGTCGTCCGGGTGGCGGCCGTAGGCTCGAAGATTTCCCTCGTACCATTCCGTGAGCACGTACGGCCGATCGTGGGCGAGCAGCGACGCGGCGCCGTCGAGGATGGCGAGCTCGTTGCCTTCCACGTCGCACTTGACGACCGACACCGGCGGGCGGCCGAGGCGCTCCCACTCGGCGTCGAGCGTCGACACGTCGACGGTCACGCTCCCGGCCACGGAGACGCGGTGCGTGTCGCGCAGGCCGTCGAACATGCTCAGCGCGGTCGAGGCGACGCAGAACTCGGCCCGGCCGGGCGAATCGCTCAGGGCCTTGGGCACCACGGTCCAGCGGTCCTTGAAGCGACTGCCCGCCACGGTGCGCCGGAGATAGGGCAGGCTGTTGGGCGACGGGTCGAACGAGACCACCGCGCAGCTGGGGCAGGCGTGCAGGATGGGCACCGCCATCAATCCGATGTTGGCGCCGACGTCGAAGTAGGTGGTCTGCGGCTTCACCAGGTGCTGCAGCAGGCGGACATTGCTCGCCTCGAACGTCGACTGCAGGCAGGCTTCCCGAAAGCCCATCGAGCCCTTCGGGAAATGTACCCGCGCTCCGTAGTAGGGGAAGGAGCCGGCGAACCCCGGGCAGCGTCCGTACAGCCAGTACCTCAATCGCTTGCGAAGGCGCATGGCGGGGCCTCCACTTCTCCCCGAGGCGTTGGACCTCGCGACGGCTCACGTCCCGGCCTGGATCAGCGCCACTCCATCGTCCGCGTGGTCCGGGCTTCCGTCAACCGAGCGTAGCGGGCATGCGGCCGGCGCGCGGCGCGAGCCGACCTCGGCCCTTGACGAACGGCGGCGGCTGACGTACGCAGTACATGCCCGGCGTTGGGTCCTCCCGGACCGGCAGTGAACGTGCCTGCGCGGACCTTCGCAAAGCGAAGGCTCCGCGGAAAGGAGGCCAGCATGCTCGAGACCCTGGCTCGCAACTGGTGGGCGGTGGTGCTGAGAGGCGTCTGCGCGATCCTGTTCGGCCTCGCCGCCTTCGCCTGGCCGGGCATCACGCTGGCCGTGCTCATCCTGCTCTACGGGGCCTACGCGCTGGCCGACGGCATCCTCGCCGTCATCTGGTCGGTGCGGGCCCGGCAGGGTGGCTTCCCGTGGGGCGTGTTCCTGGCCGGCATCGCGGCCATCGTGGCGGGCATCCTCGCGTTCGCGTGGCCGGGCCTGACCGCGCTGGCCCTGCTCTACCTGATCGCGGCCTGGGCCATCGTACGCGGCGTCTTCGAGATCATCGCGGCGATCCGCTTGCGGAAAGAGATCGACAACGAATGGCTCCTGGGCCTGAGCGGCTTCGCCTCCATCGTGCTGGGCGTGCTGCTGCTCGCCTGGCCGGGCATGGGTGTGCTGGCGGTGCTCTGGTGGATCGGCGCCTTCGCCATCGTGTTCGGCGTGGTCGAGATCGCGCTGGGCTTCCGCCTGAAGGGGCTGCGAGGCCGCCTCACCCCGCGGCGAGCCTAGCCGCGCGCTCGACACCGTACGCGCGAGGTCCAACCAAGGGTCTCGGCGTCAACAAGGAGCCCGGAGCGGCGAGAGAGCATCCTCGACGTCGGTCGAGGAGTTCCCTCGCCGCCCCCCGCGCTCGCACCCCATCGCCGGCCGATCTGCCGTCCCAGACCAGTCGCGCAGTCTCTCGTCCACGTTGCGCACGTCGACGACGTCTGTCCGATCCTTCAGTAGTGCTTCCGAACAAAGGGAGAGCACGGCCATGCTATCGAAGACGCTCGTCCTCGCACTGAGTCTCGCCCTCGGCGTCCTGATCTGGACAGGCTCCCGCATTGCGGCCGAAGGCCAGGAGCGTGTCCCGGACCGCCCGGCACCAGGATCGCCGATCGACCCGGCCCGCCTCGATGCGCGGCTCGCCTATCTGAAGCGCGGGATCAACGCGAGCCACTGGTTCGCGCAGGTGATGGACCCGAGAGGTTACACCGCCGAGCATCTGGCGACCCACATCACGCCGGCGGATCTCGTCCTCATCAAGTCGTTGGGCTTCGACCACCTCCGGCTGAGCGTCGATCCCACGTCGATCGCGGGGCCGGACCAGCCCGACGTGATCGCCGCCGAGCGCCTCGATGCGCTGGCTCAGGCCGTCGCGACGATCCTGGCTCACGGCCTGGCCGTCATCGTCGACGTCCATCCGTCTAGCGACTACAAGAAGAAGCTGCAGACCGACGACGCGCAGGTCCATACGTTCGTCGAGTTCTGGCGGACGCTCGCCATGAAGCTCGCGGGGACGGATCCGGAGCGTGTGTTCCTGGAGCTGCTCAACGAGCCGGAGTTCAGGGATGGCTATCGCTGGGGCGGAGTCCAGGCGAAGCTCGCGGCCGCGATCCGCCACCGCGCGCCCGATCACACGATCATCGCCACGGGACACCGGTGGTCGGCCATCGACGACCTCCTGACGCTCGAGCCGCTCGCCGACCGGAACGTCGTCTATACGTTTCATTTCTACGCGCCGGCGCTGTTCACGCACCAGGGCGCGACCTGGGGTCTCGGCTACTGGCGCCACCTGAGAGAGCTCCCGTACCCCGCATCGCCCGACGACCTGCCCCGCATGACGGCAGGCGTCCCCGACGACCTGACCCGCCTCTACCTGACGCGCTACGGCCACGAGCGGTGGAGCGGCGAGCGCATCGGAGCCGAGATCGGGGAGGCGGCCGCGTGGGCGGCACGGCACGGCGTGCGCGTGATCTGTACCGAATTCGGCGTGTACCGGCGGTGGGCCCGGCCACCCGATCGGGCCCGGTGGATTGCGGACGTCCGGTCGGTGCTCGAGCGCCACGGCATCGGCTGGACCATGTGGGACTATGCCGGGGATTTCGGCATCGTGACAAAGCAGGCGGATCGGATCTCCACCGAGGGCGACATCGTCAGGGCGCTGGGGCTTCCCAGCCCGCCGGAGTGAAAGAACGGCGTTGACGGCGCCTCCCGGCTTGCCCATACTCCTGCTACCTCGACGGCGGTGAATCGTCCGGACGCGGGAGGGGCAATGTCCCTCGTCGCAGCTTTCGGGACCAGGCAAGCGGCCTTCGATGCGGGGCCCGGCCGCCGCAGACCCCGGTGGCGCTGGCGCCGGAATTGGCTCGCCTACGTCCCGCTCGTCCCGTACGTGGCCTGGCTGATGATCCGCCACCGCTCGCCGACGGTGTTCACCGCGGCGAACCCGGGGATCGCAACCGGCGGGACGGTCGGCGAGTCGAAGGTGACCACCCTCACGTGGATCGAGCGCGTCGGGGGACCCGTCGCCGAATTCGGCCTGGTGGAGCCCGACTCCGATCTCCGAGCCCGCGTTCTGTCGGCGACCCGGAAGATGAAGGAGACGGGTGTCACGTTCCCGGTGATCGTGAAGCCGGACGTTGGGGAACAAGGCTGGGGGGTCGCGCTGATCTTCTCTCCGCGCGGCATGGAGCGCTATTTCGAGTGCATGCCGGTTGCCGTCATCGTCCAGCGCTATCTGCCCGGGATCGAGGCTGGCATCTTCTATATGCGCCGTCCCGGCGCCGATCGCGGTCGAATCGTGTCGATTTCCCAGTCGATCCATCGGCGGAGACTTCCGCACGATCACGGCCCGGACGAGGCGCCTTCCATCGTCTTCGGGTTCACGTGCCACGACGCCGAGTACCGGGATGCGCTGCCCTGGCACTCACCCCAGCTGGAGCGAACGATCGACGCGATCGGCCGCGCCGTTCCCGGCTTCTTCCTTGGACGCTTCGATGTCCGCGCCGGGTCGGTCGATGAATTGCGGCGCGGTGAATTCGCCATCATCGAGCTCAATGGCGTCCTGTCGGAACCGACCCAGATCTACGATCCCGCCACGTCGTTCGCTCGCGCGTGCGCGACCCTCATCCGCCAGTGGCGCTTCGCGTTCGAGATCGGGGCGGAGAACCGGGCGCGCGGTACCGCGCCGACCCCCCTCCGCGAGCTGGTCGCATTGATGGCGGCGAAGATCTGGCGTCAGGCCTCGGCCCGGCGCCTCCGCGCCCTCGCGAGGGCCCCGCTTCGAACCGGCCCACCGCATCCTCCACCCACTAACGCGATCGCGTAACGGAGCCCGAGCCATGGCGACCTACGCCGAGACGAGAGACGACGAGACGCTCCGACTGCTCACGCCCGCAATCAATGCCTTCATCGCCCAGTGTCATCGGCCCCTGAGTCCAACGTCGACCTGCCCGCGCCAGACCGTGTTCTTCTTTCCCGGCGGCATGGCCAGCCGGCTGCGGCGCGCCACCGCGAAGTTCGTCGACGGCGCCGTCGGCGCCCAGATGTTCAACTACGGCACGGTGTGGGTCACTCTCCTCACGCCGACGGGAGGGGCGCGGGACCTCAAGATGCACCGGGACAGCACCGGGACCTTCCGAGACAAGGGCGACTACATCATCGTGGCCGACGCCCCGCTCAGCCTCCTCAACTGCACGCCGCATGACGGATTCATCGCCTGGTGCGCCGCCAACAACGTCGATCTGTTCGTCTTTCCCTGGGACTGGCGGCGGCGGCTGGACGAGACGGTGACGTTCTTCCTTCGCAAGTTCCTGCCCTTCTTCCGGGCGAGCGTGCAGAATGCGGGGTGCCCCGATCCCCTCGCCCGGTTCGCGCTGGTCGGGCACAGCTTCGGCGGCATGGTCGCCAATCTGCTGCTGCGCAGCAACCACCCGATCCTGGCGAACCTCACCCGGGTCATCACGGTGGCCACGCCGTTCTACGGGTACGCCGGACAGCTGCATCGCTGGTTCGAGGGCGACGGGTACGTGAACTTCTTCGGCCTCTTCAAGCAGGAGATCATGGAAACGATCGCGTCGCTTCCGGCCCTGTACGTGCTCCATTTCCTCGACGAGACGACCTTCGACAACATGACCATCCAGGCGGGGCTGACCGCGGTGGCGGAGCCGTTCCCGCTCCCCGCCTATCCCAGCCGGGATGCCGCGAACCCGAACCTGCTCGCCGACGCGTACAACCCGCAAACCAATGGCGCCCTCGTCCGCTACCCGACCCTGACCGGCTTCGCCCGCACCGAGCTGGACTATGCGCGGCTGCAGTTCCAGTACCTGGCCTCGCCGATGGATGCGACTCTGCTCCAGAAGTTCTACAACATCCGCGGCGTACGCACGGAAGCGGACAACCAGACGCCGATCAACAATACCGTCGGCAACATCACCTGGGGCTTCATCCCCACGAGCTTCGACGCGAGCGATCCGTCACCGATCGTCGACGGCGCGAACGTTCCCGGGGACGACACGCAGCCCGCGTGGACCGCGCGCCTCGCCACCAATGCGCCCGAGCGCTGCATCACGGTCAGGGCCAGCGATATCGACCACATGTTCATGATGAATCACGTGTCGGTGCTCGAGGCGATCCAGACCGTCCTGTGCCCGGGAGGAGCCACCGTGAACCCAGCCGAGATCCCGCAGCCGGAACCGGCCTCCGACGCCGACATGGTCGAGTTCCTGACCTTTCTGCACGAGAATCGCCTCCGCATCAAGCGCTGGCCGGATCTCGAAGACCCGGAGCTCCGGAAGGTGCTGCCTGCGAAGTTCCGTGACAAGCTCCCGAGCATCGCGCGCCGCTTCATCAGTGATGTCATGAAGCGACCGAGCCCACCCGGTCTCCAGGGTCCCGCCGGTGGCGCCCCCGATCGCGCGCCGCGAGGCCCCGAAGGCAAGCCCCCCAGGGCGCCCGGCCGGCAACCCGCTGGCCGCCAGCCGACCGGGCCGCGCGGGAAGGGCACGTCGCCGAAGACGAAGAAGAAGAAGCGGTAGGTCAGGCTGACCGAAGGGCTGCGCGCGATCGCATCGCCACGATCTCGCTCCGCAGATCCCTCGCCCAGGCGCGGCGATCGCGGCCGTCGGCGCGTTGCGGTGCGCCGAACGTGACCAGCGCGCACAGGTTCCGCGCGCGCAGGGTCCGCCAGACCGATCCCGCGAGCGATTCGTCGCCCATGTAGCTGACGGCCCGGCTCGGCTGGCCGGAGCTCTGGTCGATGATCTGCACCGCCACCGGCTGCACCGGCGCATCGGCGGAAATCGCGGCCTGGATCAGGCCGGAATGAAACGGAAGCATCGAGCTGCCGTCGCTGGTCGTGCCCTCGGGAAAGACGGCCAGAATGTCTCCATCATGCAGCGCCTCCGTCATTCGGTGCACCACCCGCATGGCGTCCCGCCGGGACTCACGCTTCACGTACAGGGTGCCGCCGCCGGTGACCAGGGTCCCGACGAGCGGCCAGCGCTCGACGTCGGCCTTGGCCACGAAACGGCACGGACATACCGAGTGCAGCGCGAGGATGTCGACCCAGGAGACATGGTTCGCGACCAGCAGCAAGGGCCCGGACGGCTCCGGTGCCCCGACCACCCTCAAGTCGATCTCGAGCCGCTCGAGCATCGTGCGAGCCCACTGCTGGACTCGCCGATCGCGCTGGGGCTTCGTGAGCCGGGGAAAGAGCAGACCACCCTGCACCACGCCCCAGAGGAAATGCGGGAGCACCCACCCGGCCCTCCCGCAAGCGGCCAGCGCCCTCACGCGCCGGTGCGGAGCTCCGGCGCACTACGCATGCCGGAAGTTCTGCATTGCGCGAGCGACCCGCCGGTCGAGATGGTCGAGATGCGACAGCTCGGCAAGCCGCGACTCGACCGCCGCGTCGTGACGCCCCGCTGAGCCGAGAAACTGCGCGAGGCTCACCAGGCACCGCCACTCGAATAGCGGAAGCCGGTGGTCCCGTGCACAACGGACCGCCTCCCGAAACCGGGTCTCCGCGCGGTCGACGTCGGTGGGCGCGAGCTCTGCCGCCACCAGCGCGTGCACGCGAAGCAGCTCGGCTTCGAACAACTGGCTGCCTTCGGGCATCAACGCCAGGGCACGCTCGCACGTGGTCGCGGCCTCGGCCAGCCGCCCGGCCCGACGCTGGGCGTCGGCCAGATTGCCCATGTGACCGGCCAGGGCCAGGCGGAACTGGACCGACTCGAAGCCGGCGATCGCCTTCGCGATCACGGGAATTCCCCGCTCCAGCTCCCCGCGCAGGCAGTGCGCCCAGCCGATCAATGCGGCCGCCCCCACCCGAAACCCATACAGTCGATGCTGCTCGGCCAGCGCGAGCATGCTGCTCGCCACCGTCAGCATTTCCTCGGCCGCACCGCACAGCCCGAAGACCCAGCCTCCGACATAACTCATCGGGATCGCGGTGGAATGCGGATGCTGGACGGCGTCACCCGTTCGGAGCGCGTCGAGGCCGACGTCGAGCGCGGCGTCCACGTTCCCCATGCAGAGATGGGTGATGCTGAGCAGGGACTTCGTGTGGACCTCGGTGTTCTGCCCGTACAGGTGGGTCGTCGCGGCGTCCCGCTCGTGGACATACTGCGTGAGCGACCGTTCGAGTGCCGTCTTCGCCGAGGCCACGTCCCCCTTTACGACGAGTGCCTGGCCCAACATCCGGTACCCGATGACCCGCTCTGATTCGAAGCCCCCCTGCTCGGCCCGCGAGACGAACTGCCTCGCCAGTGAGATCGCCTCGTCGGTGCGGCCCCGGCAATTGACGAAGGTGAACTGTCCAAATGCAAAGGGGAAGGCCATCGGCGCGGCCCCGGTTTCCTCGCACAGCTGCAGGCCACGCTCGCAGCAGGCCGCCAGCTCCGCCGACGTCGCGCTCTGCGTCGCCAGGAGCGAGCCCATCAGCGAGGCCTGCAGCTTCAGCTCGAACTGCCGACGCGCACCGGGATCGGGAATCCGGTCCAGCAGGCCAAGCCCCTTGCGGACATGCTCGACCGCCTCGACGTGCGCCGATCGCCGGGCCGCCGCGACGCCCGCCCGCAGCCACGCCTCGACCGCCTCCCGGAAGTCACCCGCCTCGGTGAGGTGATAGGCGAGAACTTCCGGTATGGCCGGCTCGCCCACCGCGGCGTTCATGAGTACTTCCACGATGCGCACGTGCATGGCCCGACGCTCGGTCGGCACCATCGATTCGTGCGCCATTCTCTGCAGCAAGACGTGCCGGAACTCGTAGCGAATCTCGGCACCGAATCGCCTCGGAAGGAGGATCTCCGCTTCGACCAGCGCTTCCAGCCGCTCGGGTATCTGCGTCTCGTCCTTGAGCACCGCGATGAGCAAGTCCAGCGTGAACGCGCCGCTGAGGCACGCCGCCGCCTGGGCGATGCGCCGCGCCCCTGGTCGCCGGTCGAGCCGCTCCGACATCAGCTCGGCAAGCATGAGCGGCAGGCCGGCCAGTCGGCGGTGTGCCGGTCGGCGTGATTGCTCGTCGAGCAGCGAGATCACGAGCTGTTCGAGGAAGAACGGCACCCCTTCGGCGGCTTCGACGGCCTTCAGAACCATTTCCTCGGACAGTCCTTCGGCCCCCGGAACCGACCAGGCGAGCTCGAGGCAGTCCTGCAACCCCAGAAGCTCTAGACGAACCGTCTCGTCGATATCCGGAAGAGCCGGGCCCTTGGGAAAGGGCCGCATGGTCAACACCACGAGAACCGGCAATTTCGCCGTAGCGGCGACCAGGTCACGGAGCAGCTCGGCCGACGAAGGGTCCAGCCAGTGCGTATCGTCGATCCAGAGGATCACCGGTCGCGCGCGTGCGCCCTGCTCGAAGATCGAGGTGATGAGCTGATACTGCTTCTGCTTGAGCAGCGGGGGCGTCGCGACGGCCGTGCTGCCGTCCTCCGAGACACCCACCCCGAGCAGGCGCGCGATGAGATCGCGATTCTCCTCGGTGTTCCGGCCGATCTCGTCGAGATAGGCCGAGATCTTGTCGAGGCGTACCGACTCTTCGTCGTCCGCGGTCAGTCCGGCGCGACCCCGTAGGAAGACCCTGATCGGATAGAGCGGCGTGCTGGCAAAGATCTCGTGACATTGGCCCTGCAACAGCGTCGCGTCCGCGAGCTCGGACCGGCTGGATAGCTCCAGCATGAGACGCGTCTTCCCCAGGCCGGCATCGCCGACCACCGCCACCGTCTGGCAACGCGACTCGTCCCGGGCGACTCTCCAGCGAGCGAGGATCCGCTCGATGGCCGCCTCGCGTCCCACCAGGCGCGCGGCGCCGCGGCGCAGCCGAGACTCGGTCCGCTTGGTGTCGGACAGAGGGCGCACGACCTGGTAGACCTCGACGTGGCGTGACAAGCCCTTGATAGTCTTCAGGCCCAGCGACTTGCACTCGAATAGCCCCTCGACGATGGAGGCGGTCTCCTGGCTGATCGCGATTCCCCCGGAGGGCACTTCGGCCTGCAGCCGGGACGCGAGGTTCACCGCCTCTCCCACCGCACCATACCCGCTGCTGAACGGGCTGGTCACCAGCTGCTGGGTGATCATGACCAGCCCGGAATGGACCCCGATGCGGACCTCCAGCTTCGGGATGGTCCGGCCGTGGACCGTGGTGTCGAGATCGCGCAGGCCGCGCAGCAGGGCCAGGGCGGCGAGCAAGGCCCGCTCGGCATCGTTGCCGTGCGCGGCCGGATAGCCGAAATACACCAGGAGGCCGTCGCCGAAGGCCTGCGCGACGAACCCCCCGAAGCGCTCCATGGTGGTCAGGGCCAGGCGCTGGTAGCGACGCAACAGCAGCCCCAGATCCTCCGGATCCAGCTGTTCGGCCAGATCCGTGAACCCGACCAGATCGATGAACTCGATGGTGAGAAATCGGTGCTCGGAAGGCCTCGGGTCCGATCCAGAGATCCCGAAGTCGCTCATCCCACGGCCCCCGGTTGCTTCTCGCCGTTGTCGATCCCCGGCGGTGCTTGCTCCGCCCGACTTGCGGGTCATTCTAACGCTCGCGGTGGTGTTCGCGGGACAATTGTGTACAATCCCCGCGGGCAATCGGTACGGCCTGGGCGTCTCGATCCAGCGACGAGGGGGTCGCAGAATGCATAGCTCGTCCGCCCGCGATACGGGGTCGGGACCACCACCAAGACGAGCCCTGGTCGTCTGTACGCACCTGCGCCCCGGCCGCGACAAGCGGCGGAGCCGCTACTTCATGCAGCCGATCTCCGGCCTGCACGTCGCCTCTCTGATCGACCGCCGGCAGTTCGACGTGCGCCTGCACCACGAGGATTGGCACGGGCCGCTCGACCCCGCGCGCTGCGCCGGGTACGACCTGGTGTTCCTGTCCGGCCTCCAGCCCGACTTCGACCGGATGCGGCAGCTCTCCTACTTCTTTCGCCGCGGCGGCGCCACCGTGGTCGCGGGCGGCAGCATCTGCACGTCGTTCCCCGAGTTCGCCACCCGCTTCTTCGACGTCGTCTGTGCCGGCGGCGTCGACAGCGTGAGGGACGTGGCCGCCGATTACCTGCGCGGCGGCCTGAAGCCGATCTACCGATCGCCGATCGACCGCATCTCCCGCTACGCGGTGGACCACCGGCTCTTCGCCGAGAACGGCATCAATCCGCTGCTCCACCTCATGGAATCGTCCCGCGGCTGCAGCTTCCGCTGCCGCTTCTGCGTCATCCCGTCCGAGGTCGGCGGCCACGCGAGCTACGACCTCGCGGCCCTGGCCGCCGAGATCGACAACGCGATCGCCTCCAGCCCGCGGCTCAGCTTTCGGCGCTGGTATCCGATGATCAACTTCCTCGACAACAATTTCTCCGACGATCGCGCCCACATGCTGGCGATAGCGGAGATGCTGGGATCGCACCCGCGGGTGCGGGGCTGGAGCGCCCTCGTCACCCAGAACGTGCTGCACGACCGCGAGCTGATCCGGACCCTGGCGCGGCTCAAGTGCATGGTGCTGTTCGCGGGCCTCGAATCGCTCGACCACGAGATGCTGCGCCGCTTCAACAAGACCCAGAACATGAGCCGTCGCTTCAGCGTCATCGACGACATCGCGTTCGCGGAGTCACTGGGCATCTCGATCTGCTACGGCTATCTCTTCGACTACTGCCACCAGACCGCCGCGGAGATGGAGCGACAGATCCTGGCCATCGCGCGCAACCCGCTGATGCCGATGCCGGTCTACCTGAGCGTGGTGGCACCGCTGGCGGGCACCGCCAGCTTCTGGGACGACCTGGGCCGGGGCCACCTGGCCCCCAACCTGCGCCTGCGCGACCTCGACGGCGAGACCATCTGCCATCGCAACCTGGCGGACCGCCCGGAGGCGATCGTCTCCTTCATCGAGCGGATGTTCCGGCGGCCGTGGACGGTGGTGCCGCGCGCGGGCATCTTGCTGAAGACGCTGCGGCGGCTCGTGCGCGCGCGCAGCCTGAACCCGGTGCGCTGGTGGGTCACCGCGTCGGCGAACTTCCACTGCTTCATCTGGTCGAGCGAGACGCCGTCCCAGGCGCGCACCTACACGGCCGGGGACCCCACCCTCGATCCGCAGTACTTCGAGCGTCCGTCGGATTTGTCGGAGGCCGATCGGATCCGCTATTTCGACCCGATCCAGCTGACCGACTCGAGTGGGCGGCCGGCCGAGTGGCTGCTCCCTTACGTTCCCGCGGCCGGAATGCCGACTCACCGCGCGGTCTCCTTCGCCGGCCGACCCGGCGGCGGCGCGGCGGGTGACGAATGATCCAGGCCGATCCCGGTAAGCCGGCCCAGAGCTGGAAGACGGACGGCATCGCTTCGATGGAGCGGCCGGGCGCGGTGGCTCGCCTGTCCATGGCGATCGTCGCGTTCGTCGAACGTCTCAACCTGAAGCTCGCGAAGCTGGGGAATCCGTGCGTCTACGATTGCGCCGCCTTCCCCTGGGCCGCCGAGGTGGAGCGCCAGTGGCGCGTCATACGGGACGAGCTCGACCGGGTGCTGGTCCGCAAGTCCGAGCTGCCGAACGTGCAGGAGCTCACCGCCGATGCGGCCGCGCTCTCGCGCGACGCGGGCTGGAAGATCTTCCCACTGGTCGCCTACGGGCTTCGGTCGCAACCGAACATCGACTTGTGCCCGCAGACGTGGCGCGTCGTGCGGGCCATCCCGGGCCTCACCACCGCCATGTTCTCGATCCTCGAGCCGGGCAAGCGCATTCCGCCGCATCGGGGTCCGTACAACGGTGTGCTGCGGCTGCATCTCGGCCTGATCGTCCCGGAGCCGCGCGACCGGCTCGCCATCCGCATCGGCCCCGAGCGGCGCCACTGGCAGGAGGGTCAGGCCCTCATCTTCGACGACGCCTACGAGCACGAAGCGTGGAACGAGACGGCCGGACTGCGCGTGGTCTTGTTCGTCGATTTCGAGAAGCCGCTCCGCTTCCCGGCCAGCGTCCTGAACCGGCTGCTACTCCGCCTGGCCGTCTTCACGCCGTTCGTTCGTGAGGGCGGCGAAAACCTGCGGCGCTGGGAGCAACGGTTCCACGGTGGACCGACGCAAGGCTCCGAGGCGTGATCGGACGACGATGCGGCATCCCAGATTCGGCGGACTCCTCGACATCGATCTCAGGGGCCTGATCGCGGGCATCGTATCGCGGCCCTACCGCACCTGGCGGGCGCCCGCGGCCGACGTCAGCGCGGTGGCCGATGAAATACCGAAGACGACGCTCCAGGCCGAGATCGACGCCCTGCCCCCGGATCAGCGGCTGGTCGATCGCGGCCGGTTTCACGTCTACTGCGCGCCCGCCGACCAGATGCCCTCGGTGCTGCAGGAGATCGGCCGGTTGCGCGAGCTGACGTTCCGCGCCGTCGGTGAAGGAACGGGCCGGTGCGCCGACCTCGACGTGTTCGACGCCTTTTATCTTCACCTGTTCGTGTGGGACGCGCGCGACGCCTCGATCGCGGGGGCCTACCGGCTCGGACTCGTCGACCAGATCCTCGCCCGCCACGGCAAGCGTGGCCTGTATACCCATTCGCTGTTCAAGTATCGGACGCGGATGCTGGCATCGCTCAGCCCGGCCATCGAGCTCGGTCGCTCGTTCGTGCGTGCCGAATATCAACGCAGCTTCGCCGCCTTGCCCCTGCTGTGGGCCGGCATCGGACGATTCGTGGAGCGCTCTCCGCAGTATGCGGTCTTGTTCGGACCCGTCAGCATCAGCGCCCGCTACGCGGCCGCCTCGCGCCGGTTGATCGTCGAATATCTATCCGCCCACCGCATCCATCCCCGACTCGCCCGTCAGGTGACGCCGCGGCGTCCGTTCCACACGGCCGCCCCGGACGGGGCGATCCCGGCCACGCCCCAGAACATGGACGAGCTATCTCGTCAGATCGCCCGGATCGAACACGACGGCAAAGGCGTTCCGGTGCTGCTGAGGCAATACCTGGAGCTGGGCGGGAGGGTGCTCGGGTTCAGTCTGGACCATGAGTTCGCCGACACCCTGGACGGGCTGATCATGGTGGACCTGCGCGATGTCGAGGAGGCGGTCATGGCCCGTTACATGGGCAAGCGGGGAGCCGCCACGTTTCGCGCGTATCATGGGCTGGATACGGTGCGCCGGCAGCGCGCCACCTAGCAATGTCGCGGGAACCGCGGCGGGCTGGGTGCGTCGCCAGCAACGCGGCCACGCCATAGGAGCTGGCGGCATCGCAGGCGGTGATCTGCCAGACCTTGCCGACCCCCTTGAGGTTGCCGATGTAGAAGGTGTCCAGGCAGACCAACTCCCCGGGCTCGCTCGCCGCGACGTGGCGTGTGTGCCCGTAGCGCGCGCGCCAGAGCTGCTGGCGCGTGCGCTCGGTCAGCAGCCCGGCCGTCCGGGCCGCCTCCTGCTCGAGGACGGTCAGTCGGGCGCGGCGCGTGGCCAAGCCGGCCCGCCGCAAGACCCGCTGCACCGTGCTCGGCGCCACCCGCAGCCGCCAGGTCCGCGTCAGGTACGCGGCAATCCGCCCGCAGCCCCAGGTCGCCGTGCTGATGGCCACGCTGAGCACCAGCCGCTCGATCTCGGCCGGCACCTGCACGGGCCGACCGCGGCGGCCGCCCTGCCGCCGCGGATGCACGCCGTCGATCCCATAGCGCTCGAAGCGCTTCCGCCACCGGTAGAACAGGGTGCGCGAGATCCCCAGCTCCCGGCAGACCGCGCTGACGTTGCCGAGCGCCTGCGCGCGTTGCATGACCCGCAGGCGCATTCCGTGTACGCTGTCGTCGAGGGTCATCGGCCGATCCTCCCAAAGTGGTCCCTTGCAGGGGGTTGTCACTCTGGGAACGATAGGGCCGGTGGCCCTCTCTGCTTGCCATTGAAAGTGTCAACACTAATACGACCCGGGACACACTAGGCGGCGGGGGGGCAGCCTCGCCCCTTCACCGAGCAGGGCCCTCGCCGACATGCTCCTCGAGTTCTTGCGGACGCTGGCCCGGACGCTCGCGCGCGGATCCCGAGCGCCTGTTCGTCATTCGACGTTCGACACGGACCGAGGCCGACCCAGCCTGGTGTATGATCCTGCCAGCTTGGTCCGCGGTTCGCGACGGCGACTTACCCTGGGTCGCCTGCGTGGCGAGCCATCGGCGCGAGACTGGCCGGGATCAGATAACAGGACCCCATGGATCTCAGCAGTGAACTGATCGGACGTTCTCCCAAGATCAGGATCCTTCGGGACCAGGTGCGGGCCCTTGTGGCGAGGGAGACCGGACTGCATCGGCACCCTCCTCTGCTGATCACGGGAGAGACGGGCACCGGCAAGGGCTTGCTCGCCCGCCTCATCCACAAGGCCGGATCACGGGCGAGCGGACAGTTCGTCGAACTGAACGGCGCTGCCATCCCTGAACATCTGCTCGAATCGGAACTGTTCGGCTACGAGCGCGGCGCCTTCACGGATGCCCGGCACTCGAAGCCCGGGCTTTTGCAGGTGGCCAATCGGGGCACGCTCTTCCTGGACGAGGTGGGGCTGCTCCCGCCAACGCTGCAAGCCAAGCTGTTGAAGGTGCTCGAGGACAGCAGCGTTCGCCGCCTGGGCTCGACGCGGAACGAACCCATTGACGTCTGCATCGTCAGTGCCACCAACGCGGACTTGCCCTCTCTCGTGAGAGCACGTCGCTTCCGGGAAGATCTCTACCATCGCCTCGCCGTGATCACGCTGTGGATGCCGCCTCTGCGTGAGCGTGGCGACGACATCGAGCTCCTGGCCGAGCACGCCCTGGCCCGCGCGTGCGACAAGTACGGGGTCCCGCTCAAGCGGCTGAGCCCGGACGCGCTGGCTGTGATGAAAGCGTATCACTGGCCGGGCAATGTGCGTGAGCTCAACAGCCTGATGGAGCGCCTCGCGCTCCTGTTCCCGGATACCGTCATCGCGACCAGCGCGCTGCAGCTTACTCAACCGCAGGCCGGCGAGCCGGAGGTAGTGCGCCCGCGAACGGACGCGAAATGGGAGCGCCAGAACCTGGCGGGCGTGCTCGCCGAAACCGGCTGGAACATCACCCGGGCCGCGGTGATCCTCGGCATCACGCGCAACACCGTCCGCGCGAGGATCACCAAGCACGGGCTCAAGCCTTCCGGCGCCGCGGAGCCCCTCGTCGAGGCCAGCGTGGGTGAGGCGGCCGAGGAGCAAGTGATCCATACCCGGACTCCGCGGGGCCGCGCCAGTGATGTCGAGGGGGAACCGAGAGGCCACGTTATCCTTCCATCGGAACCGGGTCCTCAGACGAGCGTGCCCAGCGGGACAGGTCTCGCGCGCGGCCGGCCCTCACTCGCCGTGCTTCCCTTTCGCGACGACGAGGACGCCGACGGCTACTTCGGCAATGGGATCGTGGAGGACATCATCGGCGCGTTTGCCTCCTTACACGAGCTGATCGTGATTTCACGTCTTTCGACCATGCGCTATCGCGGGATCGGTGTCGACGTCTGCGAGGTCGGACGTGATCTCAACGTCACCTATGCCCTCTCCGGCAGCGTGCGTCGGTCGGGACCGCGGCTGCGCGTATCGGTCGAACTCGCGGAGACTGCGCAGGGCTCGGTGGTATGGGCGAGTCATTTCGACGGGAACTCGGAAGACCTTTTCGTCCTGCAGGATCAGATCGCCGACCGCGTGGTCAGCACGATTGCCCCCCAGGTGCGCGAGGCCGAGGTCCGGCGCGCCCTGCGAAAGCGGCCGGACAGCATGGAAGCCTACGATTGCGTTCTGCGGGCGCTTGCGCAGATCTATCGTCTGAAGCCGGACGACTTCGCCGCCGCGCGGACCTGGCTGGAGAAAGCGGTGACGCTCGATCCGGGCTATGCCACACCCTATGCCCTACTCGCCATCTGGCACAGCATCCGCTTCGGTCAGGGATGGTCATCGGACCCAGCCGCCGATCAGGCCGAGGTCATGCGGCTGGCCTCCGCCGCCGTGGAGCGCGACAGTCTCGACGCCATGGCCCTGGCGCTGTGCGGTCATGCCAAGTCTATACTCCTCCACGAGTTCGACGAGGCGATCACTCTGTTCGACCGTGCGCTCGCGGCCAGCCCCAACAGCACCATAGCCTGGATACGAAGCAGCCCCACCTACAGCTATCTGGGCGACAGCGGCGAGGCCATCAGACGCGCCCAGCAGGGAATCCGGCTCTCTCCCTTCGATCCCCACATCTTCTTCGCGCACACCATTCTTGGCCTCGCCCATTATGTGGGCGGCGACTACGAGGAGGCCGCGCGGTGGGGGCGCATCGCTCGGGAGGAGAACAGCCAGTTCACCGCCAACCTCCGTCTCCTGGCCGCCAGCCTTGGCGCGCTCGGCCACGCCGAGGAAGCGCGCGACGTGCGAGAGGCGCTCCTCGCCGTCGAGCCCCGCTTCGAGGTCGCCCGCTTCGTCGCGACGTACGCCATCCGCGATCACGATCGAAGCGAGCGCCTCGCTCGGCACCTCCGCCTGGCGGGCCTGCCAGGCTGAGCCCTCCCCTACGCTCCTATCACACCTTGCCGATGTCCAGGCGTCCCCGGCTGGTGCACTTCAACCGATCACCGAAGGTCTTGACCGCGCCTAGCAGGTGCCTCTTCATGTCTCCCGTGCTCACCTTGGGATGGTGAGATTTGTACAGGGCGGCCACGCCCGCAACGTGGGCCGCCGCCGCCGAGGTCCCGCTGTAGACGCGGTCGCCCTTCGACGGATCCGACAGGAAGGGCGTGGTGGTCCGGATGCGGACACCCGGCGCGGCAATGTTGACCGTGGCAGATCCGTAATTCGAGAAGGAGGCTCGCTCGTCGAACCGATCGGTAGCCATCACCACGATGGCATTGTCCGGATGCGCGGCCGCATAGCAGGAGGGAACCGAGGGAAAGCGGTCGTTGTCGGTGCCGTCATTGCCGGCGGCAATCACGATGAGCAGACCCGCCGCGGCCGCGTCGGTGATCGCCTGCTCTAGCGCCGCGTCGGGGATCCCGACGTCGAAGCTGAGCAGGATGATGTCTGCCCCGTAGTTCACGGCGAGATCGATGCACCGCGCCGCGTTGGCGGCGGCCGGCCGCGTGCTCCCGTCGCAGTATTTGAGCGGCATCAGCTTGACCGTCAGGGACTGGTTGGCGCCCGCGAGAACGGTCCCGGCGAGCTGTGTGCCGTGGCCGTCCTCGTCGGTCACGTCGTTGTCCCGGATGCCGTTGATGCAGCGGAACCCGTACACATTTCTCCCGCCGATGACACGCGTCCACACGTTGTTGGCGAGATCGGGATGGGCGATCATCATCCCCGTGTCGACGATGGCCACCGTGACGTCGGCAACCTCGGGGTCTTCCCCTGCACCGCCCGCCCCCCCGGACCTCATCGGGCCCCCCGCGAGGTGGGCATCCATGCGCAGGAGCTGCTTTCGGTCTGGGTAGGAGGGAGCGGCTCCCGGATCGGCCAGCTTCAGGACGTCATGGCGCATGCTGGTCCCGGGAAATGTTTCTGCAATGCTGGCCACCGCAGAGACGGCGACCGCGTCACCGGTGAGCCGAACCTTGAGCAGCGGTGGCTCGTCTACCGACTCGACCTCGCACCCGATCGAGCGGGCGGGCGCCGCCACCCTCAGCTCGGTCGCGAGTGACCCCAGGGTGCTCGCGTCGACCGCGCGCACCTCGAACCTTCTCACGATGTCCATGGCTACACCCGTCCTTCCGCCCGCGCAGCCTCCAGCAGCCGCTCGAAGGCCGGGCCGCCTCTCAACATCTCGAAGCACCGGTTGGCGGCGAGGATGCCGGCGTCGTTGTCATAGTAGTAGTGCAGGCCCGCGATCGAGCGGTTCTCCGCGACGCGCTTCGACAGCTCGAACAGCATGTCGCGTTGATCCCGGGGCCGCTCGGCCGCCTCGAGGCATTTGGAGATCAGATGGCTCTGCAGCGCGTGGCCGGCCGGAAAGGAAGGCGTCACCGGCGGATCGATCATGGGCACGATGCCGGGGCAGACCTGCGAGGGACGGGCTTCGCGGTAGTGATCCTTGAGGCACATCACGACGATCTCGCCGATCCGCCGGGCGACCCGGATGAGGAGATAGGTGGCGGGCGCGCTGGCCGCATCGACCATCAGCATCCCGAGCCAGTATTTGATGAGGCCGTCCCCCTCATGCTGATCGATGATCTCGGAGAAGCGCTCCTCGCGGTCGCTCGCGGCTTCGAGCAACTTCAGCAGCTGATCGCCCTTCTCGGCATGGAGTCTATCGTGCAGGGGCCTGGTGACACGCTGGAGCGTTTCGAGCCAGCCCGGATTGCGAATGATGAACTCGTTCAGATACACGGAGGCGCGCAGCTCGGCATCCCAGTTTTCGCGGAAGCGCCGCCTGTTGGCGGCGTCCTGCGCCGCGGCAAAGTCCGGATCCGCCGGATGAGGGAAGAGGCCCGCGTTCACGACCTTCCGGAGCTCTTGCGAGTTGTACCGGACGGCCGTCGACAAGCCTTCCACCCGCAGACCCGCATTGGCATTGGCGTTGGCGTTGGCATTGGCATTGGCGTCGGTCTTCCCGAGATTACCCATAGCCTTCCTCCTCGCGTTGCGTTCCTCGGCGCATCGCCTCCCGGCCCCCTTCACTTGCCTTCCTCGGTCGCCGGCCCGATCGCCGACGGCCTGAGCGCCATTCCCCTTCCTTTCCGGCAATGGCCATGCCTGCGTACTCCCCAAGGAAAACACGCGGTTGTGCGATGAGTGGTTGGTGAGCGGCTTGGTGATTGACCGGTCAATTGCGCAGCTCGCAACGCCTACTCGGTAGGAAGCGTCGTGTGATCCGGCGCCAGCGGCTGTACGCCTCCGCAAGATCACGACCAGCGCCTTCGCGATACCGTGGTGGGGGTGTGAGCGCACTCGAACTTATCGGCTACTTTGGTCCAGCGGTCGCGCGCGAGGCCGAGCGGCCCGCCCGTTACTTCCCCTGCTCGTCGTCCACGGTGTAGAGGATCGCGGCGTGGCCCATCTCGTCGACGGTGCGCTCGCCCCAGGAGACGTCGCGCGGGGGCTTGTTCGGGTTCCGCGGGTTCTGGGCCGAGTTGTCCCACGCCGCGGTGAGCTCGATCCAGGAGGCGACCGGCAGCGTCACCGGCGTGCGGAACCAGTAGAAGCCCTGCCAGTTGAAGTCCCAGTCGTCGATATGGACCAGCGGCCGGATGGACTCGTCCTTCATCCGGGCCCAGACCTTCATCTCGCGCCCGAGCATGTGCATGTGCGGGTGGATGGCGATCAGCTGCATCGGCCGGTGCACGAAGGAGCCCGCCTCGATCTCGTAGCGCGGATTGCCGGCCGGGATCAGCAGATTGAACCGGCCGACCCGCATGAAGTGCAGCCGCTTCTGTACCGGGCCCTTCGCGGCCTGCAGCCGGAGCTCGGTCAGGTCCGTCTGCGGGGTGAGCTGCGCGTTGTGATAGTGCAGCTGGAAGACGACTCGCGCACCCTTCGGCAGCAGCATGCCGACGCCCTCGGGCAGCACCCACGGCCGCCCACCGGGCGCCCAGCCGCCGAGGTAGCCGTCGATGCGGAAGCCCGGCCCACCGAAGCAGGGATAGCCGCGCTCGCCGTCGCGCCCGACTCCGCCCGTCGTCCTCCCCGCCGACGCCCCGCTAGGATCCACCATCGCCAGCACGTGGTGGACGATCTTCGGATTGCCCGGCACGACCACGGCGGCCCCGAAGTAGCGATCCTCGTCAAACGAGGTCGGGATGCTGAAGCAACGGTAGACGTCGCCGCCGCGGCCGGCGACCGTGAAGCTCTGCTCGGGCCGCAGCACCAGATCGGCCGCGTCCAGGGCGCTCGCGGTCGCGAATTGACGCGGCGGCGGCAGGTCGCGCGGGTCGCCTTCCGGCGCCCCGGCGGCGACCCAGCGGGCCAGCGTGGCGATCTCGGCGTCCGACATCCGGCGCTCGCCGGCGAGATCGCCGTAGCCGGACACCGCCTTCCACGGCGGCATGCGCCGCTTCTCAACCGATTCGAGGATCTTGTGACGCCGCTGGTAGACGTGCTGGTACTCGCCGAGCGTGAACGGGGCGCCGCCCCCGGGCCGGTGGCATTCCTGGCAGTGCTGCTGCAGCAGGGGGACCACGTGCTGGCTGAACGTCACCGGCGGCGCGTCCGCCGCGGCGATGCCCCCGGCCATCACCATCCCGAGGAGCACCAGGGGAAGCCGCCAGCGCATGGCGCATGCTACCGCACCCGCTCCGCGTCCGCGATCTCCCGGTTGTCAACCGCGCCGGGTGATGGTATCTGATCGCCATGATCCCGGTGATCGACCTCGGGCCCTATCTGGCGGGCCGGCCGGGCGCCATGGGCGCCACCGCCGCGGAGCTGGGGCGCGCGCTCGCAGATGTCGGCTTCTTCGTCATCGTGAACCACGGCATTCCGCCGGCCCTCATCGACGACACGTTCGCCGAGGCCCGGCGCTTCCACGGGCAGCCCATGGAGGCCAAGCTGGCCCTCCGCATGAACGAGCACAACAACGGCTACATGATGCTCGGGCGCTACGCGGTGTGGACCTCGGACGTCAACGCCAACGACAAGCCCGACCTCAACGAGGCGTTCTTCATCAAGCGCGAGCGCGCGCCCGACGACCCGCTGGTGCGCGCGGGCCGCCGGTTCGCGGGGCCCAACCAGTGGCCGGCGGGCCTGCCCGGCTTCCGGGAGCAGGTGCTGGCCTACACCGACGCGGTGGACGCGCTGGGCCGGCGGCTCCTCCCGCTGTGCGCGACGGCGCTCGAGCTGGCGCCGGAGTTCTTCGACCGCGCCTTCGCCGAGAGCCAGTTCAGCTTCCGGCTGACGCACTACCCGCCGGTCGCAGCGGAGGCGAACCAGTTCGGCATCGCGCCGCACACCGACTCCAACTTCATGACCTTCCTCGCGCAGAGCGAGGTGCCGGGGCTGCAGGTGCGGACGCCGGACGAGACGTGGGTCGACGTGCCGTACGTGCCCGGCTCCTTCGCGGTGAACTCGGGCGACATGATGAAGCGCTGGACGAACCATCGCTTCAAGTCCACGCCGCATCGGGCCCTGCCCCCGGTGGGCCGTCCGCGCTACGCCATCCCCTACTTCATGGGACCGCATCTCGACACCGAGATCGCGTGTTTGCCCACGTGCCAGGGCCCGGACAACCCGCCGCGCCATGAGCCCACGACCTACGCCGCGTATCTCGAGTGGTGGTACGACGCCAACTACAACGCCGCGCGCCAGCGCGACGTGGCCTGACCGGTTCGCGCCACTACGCAATTCGGCACAACGGTGGAGCTCCGGCCACCCGCCAAGCCTGCCGACGCGTAGCCGGCGTCACGCCCCCGATATCCTGGCGCCCCACGCGCGGAGTCGCACCGAGCAGAAGCCGTGATGGGGCGAGCTTGGACGAGCGTGAGTCCGCCGCCGATCGCGCACGTTCGGTAGGGATCGGGCCGGAGCGACTCCACGGGTTTTGCTCGCTTTACATCGTCCGCTGGATCGTCCAGACTGCTGGCAACGATGACCGAGCGGCCCGCGATCTTTCACGGTCACCGACTGTCACGTCGCGGTTTTCTCCAAGGCGCGGTGTTGATCGCCGGCCTCCTTATCGCCGGCGCGCTGTCAGTCCGGCATTGGGGCAGCGCGTTCTGGCCTTCGCTCCGATCTCGACTCAAGGAGTTGCTCGTGAACCCGGCGCTCCCCGACGCTCGCGCGGGCCACCTGCCGGAAGCCGTCGTCAACACCCTCCTCAAGACCACCCACACCCTCGTCGACGCCGAGGTGGAGACGACCCACTATGCCGAGTTCTTCCGCTGGCGCGCCGAGACGCTTGGCGGGTATCGCGCCCTCTATGAGCGCTTCGCAGCAACGCTCGACCGCGCGGCGACGGAGGCTGGAGAGCGTGACTTCGCCGCGTGCGGAATGGTGCGTCGACGGCAGATCCTCCAACACATCGACCCGACTCGCAACCCAATGGCCAGGATCTACGCCATCATATTTCGTCGAGACGCGCTCCGCTTCGAGAAGTACATCCTTCGCCAGATTCTCACGTTGTTCTCCCAGACGGACGGATGGGTGTTGCTAGGGTACGAATCGTGGCCGGGCACTCCCAGAGGTCTCGAGTCATACACCAAGGCACCACGCAGCGCATGAGCCCCAAACTGGCGATCGTCGGGTCGGGCATTGTTGGCGCGGCCATCGCGTATGCCTTGAGCCGGAGAGGGTTTCGTATCGACATTTTCGAGAAGGGCTCCGAATATCCATACCCACACGCCGCACAATTCAGTGAGCGGATACAGTTGCTCTACGAGAATCCGGTCTACAAGCTCTCCACCGACCTCGACAAGGTCACCCTCTCCGGCGACTACACGTGGAAGCCCTCGAATGAGCGTCACCTCGCCGTTGGGGGCTCCGCTACCCAGTGGAGCGCGGTAACGCTCAGAATGAGCCCCAACGACTTCAGAACGAAGAGTGCGTATGGGCGTGGAGACGACTGGCCGCTCAGCTACGACGACCTCGAGCCCTATTACTGCAAGGCCGAGGCGCATCTGGGCGTCTCGGGCACCGATGCTGACAACCCCTTCGCTCCCCGGCGGTCACGACCCTTTCCCCTACCGCCGTTCGAGTTCAGCTATCACGACACGTTGCTCGCCGACCGACTTCGCGCACGCGGCGTTGTCGTTCACACGACGCCGCAGGCGCGGACGCGTAAGCCGTATGATGACCGCGCTGGATGCCAGAACTTCGGGGTGTGTCGGTTCTGTCCGATCGGAGCTCGCTACTCTCCCAACCATCATCTCCTGGGCGCCCTGAGGACAGGCTTGTGCGCCCTCCACCACAACGTGTCGGTACGAAGAGTGCTGATGGACAAGGCGGGACGAGCGAGAGCGCTCGTTTACCAGCCCAATGACGCGAGCACGGAGAAGGAGCACGCCGCCGACGTGATCATTCTGGCGGCCGGTGCGGTCGAATCCGTCCGCTTGCTGCTTCTATCGACAGACGGTCACTCGGCAGGATTGGGGAACGATGGAGGCCACGTCGGAAGGCACTTCACGTTCCATCACCTGTGGAAGGGCTTGTGCCACTTCAAGTCACCGATGTACCCCGGGCGGTTCGGTGGATACACCACACAAAGTCACCAGTATCTCAATCATCCGTCCAGAGGAAGACGCGCCGCGCTGAAGCTGGAGTTCAACTCTGGAGCCTGGGAGTACGGGCGCGTAACCAAGTGGGGCTCCGCGGCCGAGATCATGACGCAATTGAAGCCCAGGCTTCACTGGCGGAGCATTCTCTTCCACGCCGAAACGATTGCGACCCCGGACAAGCTCGTGCGATTGTCCACGGAGCGGGACCGGTTCGGAGATCCCTATGCGCACATCCACTACCGGTCATCTGACTTCGACCGCGAGAGCCATATGTTTGCGCAGGAGCTCTTCGACTTCCTCGCGGAGGCAAGCGGCAGTGACGAGAGAATCCTCGACGAGGATCCGCGTAGCTTTTATTCGGGTGGCCATCACATGGGCGGCTGTCGCATGGGCCGGAGCGCTCAGGACAGCGTCGCAGATCAGTTCGGCAGGTTGCACGGTACTTCGAACGTCTTCGTGACCGGGGGCTCCACGTTCGTCGGCACCTCCGGGGCTGTCAATCCTACGCTGACGATGTTGGCGCTGGCGTTCCGGACGGCCGACTTCATCGCGGATCAGTTCGCCTAGTGTCGTACCGAAGGGTGCCATTGGTGCGATCGGGGGCCCCCCTGGTCCTCGTCCGCCAGCCCTCTGGGGAAAGGGCCAAGACGGCCGATCGGGTCGCGGTGACCGTCTTCTGATCAGTGCTAGTGCTGGCAGATCATCCGGTCGGGCGACTTGATGCTACGAAAGACGAGAACTTTCCAGAGGAGATAGGGAGTGAGCCCCTGCGAAGCAGAGTCTGGCGCGCCTCCCAGTGAACGGAGCGTTCCGTCCACGCTCCGGTAGCTCACCGAGAACGGAGATCCCCTGCGAAGGCTCTCCTCGAACCGGAGACGCAAGCCGGAGATCGGAATCCACTGGTCGTGCTTGTTCTTCAATTCGGGATCGGTCGAGTCCACGATCTGCACCAGCTCCTCCTGAAAGCCGAAAAGCTGCGCGCTCGGCATGAACAAGTGGTTGCTCTTTCCACCCTCCGTCCGTAGGTTGCTGAACATCGCGAACGAGGATTCGGTCTTCAACCCCAGATAGGGAGAAAGTCCGTTCAAGATCAGAAGCAAGAGCGGAACGAAATGAGGGAGGGCTCCGAACCTGATCGAATCAGAGTCCGCGCTCAGGCTTCTCCGGGCTTTCAGGAACATCAGGAACGAGAGCAGCAGCCCACCGCCATAAACGACGCCGCACACGATTCCCAACGTAGTGGACGCTTCCTTGCTGAGCCGTCCCGCGAGCACGGTCAGGATGCCGGCAAGAGCCGAAGCAGACACCAGGAAAGCGACGGGGCGCGAGGCCTCGAGGCGGGCCGGACCCCATGCGAAGTCGTAGGCCCAGGTTGGCGCCTTTGGCCCTCGTGGCCCCGCTGGGATGAACAGCAACAGCAGCGCAAACATCGTCGCCGAGAAATCGAAGAAGTTGTTAAGTCCGATCAGCGTGTGAAAGCCGAGAGCCAGGCCCACGCCGATCAGGCGAGTCCTCCCGAAGAACAGGAGAAGTGGAATCCCCCCTTCGATGGCGAGCGTTGAGTAGACCGCGACCAGGCGGGCCCATTCCGATCCCGGCAGGAAGGGGATCAGGTGTTTCAGATTCAGGTAGTGCGCGCTGGCGCAGCTATGACTCACGTCCAGGAAATCCGAGTTGAGCTTGTGAAGGAAGGTGAAGGCGTAAAGGACGAGAACCTGAATGCGCGCCGGATCGACGAACTCGCCCAGCCAGGTTCTGGCCGTCGGAGCCCAGCTGCCGTCTTTTCTGATCGCCTGAGCCGCCGCGATCAATCCGGAGAACCCGATGAAAAACGTGAGGATCCAGTGATTTGTGACGGGCCAGGGGAGCTGGCTCATGATCACGCAGATCTGAAGCACGAGAAACAAGGCAAATCGAAACACCGTCACCCGAACGAACAGCAGCAGGAACGACGCAAACGTCAGCGCAGCCTCGGGAGTCCCGGAAACCCAATGGGCCGGCTTGGCCTGATGAAACAGGCTGGCCAACGCCCAACACTTCGCGAACGTGCTGAGTCTCGTGTCGAAGGTGTTCATCCGCTCTCTACCGGGTTGCTCCCTGCCACCTCATCTCATTCGCCGTCTTCGCAGAACGCCTGGCATGCGATCGTACGAGATTCTCGAGAATGTCTCCCCTGGCCGAGGCAACTGCGTCCGTGTAAGCGCGGAAGACTCATCGGTTCGCCGATTTTCGCGCGGGCCAGGGTCAGCTCCCCTTCATCGGAGCTCCCCGCGGCACTGGCATCGGGTATCCGCCCGGAGAGACCGCGTCCGACTTGGACCGAGCCTCCTGCTGCATTGCCGATAGTCTGTAGAGCAGTCCGAGAAACAGCACAGCGCCAATGAACAGCGCCGACACCAGGACGTTGTTTACAAAACTCATGCGGACCGAATAGAAAAAGAGCTCCGCGGTAAGCGCGTAACAAACGATCCACCAGCCCCTCTGAAACGTCGTGTGCGTAGCCCAAAGAGACACGACGAACATCGCGGGTAGAAATCCGAAATGATGCGCCCACGCCACGGGAGAGGCGATTGTCAGAGTCAGCAATGCAATGCCAAGCTCCAAAGGACCGACTCCCCGCCTTCGACATCGGTACTGCCAGACCATCAGGCACATCACCAACAAGATGGTTGATAGTAGGGTACCCATCGTGACGAGCCGGTTGTAAGGTGCAGCATCAACATGATTGAAGACAAACCAGCTTTCGGTGTCCAAGGCGCGATTCAAGACACCATTGACCGACTGATTCGAGAAAAATGCATGTCCCCGCGACCCCAGCCACGCCAGAAAATCCAAATAATCCAAATACGGCGTAAGGCCGAAGAGCCCGATCGATGCAACCACGAGCACCATGATGCTCCCAGCCATAGCTATCGCAAAACGATACTCCGCGCCGACTATGCCCCAAACCAGCAGCAGCGCATACTGCGGCTTGTAGATGGCTACTAGTCCCGCCAGAATACCGCCCAACACTCGCGTCCCCGGACGCCATGACCAGATCAGAAGGACAACCAGCGCGTCGAGTTCGAGCTGAACCTGTCCTAGAGGGAGGGCGCGTATCAATGGATAGAAGCACAGCGCCAATCCGATGCCAGAAGCAGCAGCCAGGATCGCTCTCGGGCGCTCGCTCTGATGTTCATCATTTTCTGACTGAAAGCCCAGCAATCCAGTCAGAAGCACAACCGCCACCAGGCTGAGGATTGATATCCCCCAGAACATGGTATTGACATGATGCGGTTGGCAGAAGCGCACCCGGCTACATACGGCATCCCACAATGCGAGTGGCAACAGCGCGGCCGTCGAATACTGAAAGCGCAGGCGATGGCGCTCTATTACTTCTTGATAGACATTGATTCGTCGCCCCGATTTCGCCAGCTCGTATGCCAGGCGTATCGGGACCAACGAATCCGAACCTCGAACACCAGTCAGGGCTCTTCCCCACTCTCTCACGCGTGGGGCCTGCGGTGTCCCTATGCCTCGATGGAGAATCACTCCAACCAGGCCAGTGGTGACGGTGATCAGCAGAGCTACCGCGACCGCAGACGAGCGGGTCAGGACCACACCGTTCTCGAGCCTGGGTCTCGCATGAAGTCGTGATGGTTAGATGCACTCTTGCGCATGGGTCGGCCTGCGATTGAGGTACATGAACAGGTGATACCCGTTGTTGACGAGACGAATACACCCAGGACAAATAGTAGAACAACAAGGCCAGGCTACGATCACTTTTCCCCCTGTGCCTCACGATGCCGCTGTGCTGATCTGGCCCCAGGCCGATCAGCCCTATGACCATGAACCGGGAGTGGTCTCGCGAGCCCGCGTATGCTGACCAGGCACCACGATCTCGAACCCGTGCGGGCGATGCTCAGCCACGAGCGAATCGGCGGCACCGTACGCGCGCTCCAGCCATTGTCAAAGGCGCCGGGTGGTGGTATCTGATCGCCATGATCCCGATGATCGACCACCGACCCTACTTCATGGGGCCGCATCTCGACACCGAGATCGCGTGCCTGCCCACCTGCCAGGGGCCCGACAACCCGCCGCGCCACGCGCCGACGACCTACGCCGCGTATCTCGAGTGGTGGTACGACGCCAACTACAATTCATCAGACCAGCGCGACGCGGTTGCCGCGCGCCCGCGCGCCGTGGCCTGACGCTCCCCCGTCGACCGCGATGCGGGCCGGGTTCATCGGGCTCGGACACATGGGTGGGCCCATGGCCGGCTTCGTCCTGGGCGCGGCGCATTCGCTCGTGGTCCACGATCTGCAGCGAGACGCAGCGGCTCCCCTGCTCGACCGCGGCGCGACCTGGGCGGATTCGCCGGCGCAGGTCGCCGCCCAGTGTGACGTCGTCTGCATCTGCGTGCCGGGGCCTTCCGAGATGCGGGCGGTCACCCTCGGTCCCGGCGGCGTGCTCGCGACGGTGCGGCCGGACACCGCGGTGATCGATCACACGACCAATGCCCCGGGCCTCGTGCGCGAGGTCGGCGCCTCGCTGGCGGGGCGCGGCGCACACCTGCTCGACGCGCCGCTCGACGGGGGGCGTGAAGGCGCCCTCGAGGGGCAGCTCACCCTGTTCGTCGGCGGCGACGAAGGGGTGCTGCGACGGGTGGAGCCGGTGCTCGACACGTATTCCCGGAGCGTGGTGTGGGTCGGCGGCCTCGGCGCAGGCTCGATAACCAAGATCGTCCACAACGCTCTTGCGATGAGCATCGACCTGCTGCTCGCGGAGTGCCTGACCCTCGGGGCCAAGGCCGGCGTCGCCGTTCCGCTCCTGGTCGAGGCCTTCCGGGCGGGATGCATCGTGAGCCAGAACATGACGTTCACGAAGCGCATGCCCGCCACGCTGTTCCGCGGCGACTTCACCGCTCGGTTCGCGCTCGCCCTGGCCTACAAGGACTTTCGCCTGGCCGGTGACCTCGCCACGCAGCACGGCGTGCCCACGCGCCTGCTCGACCTGTGCGAGGCGGAGCTGCTGGAGGCGATGAATCGCGGCTGGGGCGGTGAGGACCGAACGAAGGCGTCGACGCTCCAGGAGGAGCGCGCCGGCGTGACGCTTCGACTCTAGTCGTTCCACGCTCGAGCGCCGGCTTTGCCGGCGCAATCTTCCTCGGGGGGAGGCCTCGGAGGGGGCCCCCTTGCTGGACATCAGAAGGGGCCCCCTTCGATTGTTTACCGGGCCGAGATCGTGCCCGGCACGGTGGCCCGGCGCGCCTCCGCCGGCTCCGGCCGCGACACCGGCATTCCCCGGCGGCCGAGCGTCGCCCGGTCCATCCCGTAAAAGCTCAGGCTGTTGTCGAGCAGCATCTTGCGCTTCGCGCCGTCGGGAACGTCCTTCCGCCCGAGCAGCGTGGCCACCGTTCCGGGATAGGGATGGCCGTCGTGCCCCGGCTCGCCGACGAAGAGCGCATCGAAGTGGAGATAGTCCGAGGCGAACAACATTGCGTCCTCGCCGACGTGCTCCAGGAAGTGCGGGATGAACTCGTCGCCGGGCTCGCAGCTGAAGTAGACCCGACCGCTCTTGATGTATTCGCTGGGCTTCCCCGAGATCTGGGCCCACCGCTCGGGCGCCACCTCGTTGTACTCGTCCATCCGGTGCATCCAGTAGGGCACCCAGCCCGCGCCCGCCTCCAGGAACGCGATCTTGAGCGTGGGGAACCGCGCGAGCACGCCGCCGGTGACGATGTTGGAGCACGCGAGCATCTGGGCGAAGGTGTGCGCCATGTGGGAGGCTTCGAGCATGTGGTCCGGCCGGTTGATGTCGAAGTAGCCTCGGAACAGCGACGGCAGCGCGGGGCCGTGGACCGCGACGGGAACGTTCAGCCGCTCGGCCTCCGCCCAGAACGGGGTGAGCCGCGGATCGCTCAGCAGCATGTCCTCCCGCACGGTGCACCCGATCTGGATGCCGACCATCTTCAGCGCGCTCATCGCCCGGTGCATCTCGCGGACGGCGCCTTCCACATCCTGGAGCGCGACGAGGCCGATGCCCTTGAGCCGCTGCGGGCACACCGCGCAGTAGTCGTGCAGCCAATCGTTGTACGCCTGCGCCCGCGCGGCGGCGAAGCCCGCGTCCTGGGTGACCGTGAGCGGCAGCTCGTCGGTGGGATAGACGACGGCCACGTCGATCTGGTCCCGGTCCATGTCGGCCAGGCGCGCCCAGGGATTGTAGGTCCCCATCCGACGATAGTGGATGGCCTTGCCGCCCGGCGGGGGAAGGTTGCCATTGACCCCCACGAATCCGCACTCGGTGTCGGGTCCCCAGACCTTGCCGTCGACGAGACGAACGATATTGCCCCGGGAAGCCTGGGTGTAGACGGGGCGCCGGTCCCGGTACTTCGGATCGATCCGCTCGTAGGTCTCATTCACCTCGATCACGTGCCCATCGCCGTCGATCACCAGATCGGGTCGCTCGGTCATGGTGTGCTCCTTTATCGAGGACCGGAGTATGGAGCGGGCGCCCGCGCCTTCCCCTCCCGAAGCCGCGCCGCCACGTGTGTCCGCCATCCTAACCGAGCGCGGCTTCGACCGCATGGCGAGCCTCGGCCTCATCCCCGTTGCCGCTGGCCGTCGACTGGTGGTACGACGCCAAGGACCATGTCGCGCGCCAGCGCGACGAGGCGTGACGGTTCGGGCCAGTATGCAATTCTGCATAACGATGGATCTCCGGCCACCCGCGAACCCAGCTAACGCGTAGACGGCGTCACGCGCCCACGCTATACTGCCGGCCCACGCGCTGAGCCACGAGCCGCAAGAGCAGAAGCCGTGATGGGGGCGAGCATGGACGAGCGTGAATTCGACGCCGATCGCTCACGTTCCGTAGGAATCGGGCCGGAGCACGTTGTTGCCGTCGAGGGCCAGGAGCGTGCGCTCACCGAGCTCATGGCGGGCATTGACGCGGGCGGGCATTGGGTCTTGTTGCTCGGATCGGATGGCGTCGGGAAGAGCACCGTCCTGCGCCGGCTGGTCGCGGAAGTGGAGCTCGCGGACGCCGATGTCGTCGCCTGTCAGGGATCCGAGGTCGCGGCCGGCGACCAGCTCCTGGCCGTGCTGCAGAAGCGACTCGAGATCTCCCCACCCGCGACGAGGCGCGTGCGGCGGTCTCGGCCCGCCGAGGATCTGCTCGTCAACCAGCGCGCCCGCCAACGGCCGCTCGTGGTCCTGATCGACGACGCACACCTGCTGTCGCGGCCGAGCCTGGCGGTGCTGGCCGAGCTGGCCGCCAAGCCGTCTGCGTCGGACCCCGCAGTGTTCGTGGTGTTGGCGGGGGGACCCGGGCTCGAGCGACCGGCTCTTCGCGCATGGGGCGCCGGCGGGCGCAGTGTCGTGACGTGCCGCGTGGCGCCACTCACCGTCGGCGAGGTCCGCCCCTACGTCGAGCGGCACATGCGCTCCGGCAGCGAGCGCTCCGTCGAGTTCTCCGAGGCGGCGATCCAGCGGATCTTCACGCACACGAGGGGAGCACCGGGGCGGATCAACGCCCTGTGCGAGCGGATGATCGCCCATCCGTCATTCCGGCTCACCGATCGCGTGTCCGCGGATTCGGTGGACGAGGCCGCCGAACGTCTCGGCCTCCGGACTTCTCCGGCTCGGGCCTGGGGCCCCGTGCCCGAGGAGCTTGCCGCCATGCCGGAGGATCGACGCAGGCGGGATCGAGCGACGTCACGGCGCGCCGTGCGCGGAGCCGCGCTGCTGGCGGGTGCGATGCTCGTGGCGGGCCTCGCGATCTACGTGGGCCCCCGTCTGCTGCGGCCCTTGCTCGACCGGATCGGCCCGGAACCGGAGGCCACTCGCTCGACCCAGGGTCCGGAAGGCCCCGGTCCGTCGCGCCAGGGCAACCCGCGCCGCGAGGCGGCCTCCACGCCGAGCTCGCCCGGGCGGGGGCGCGCGGCCCCTGGCGCCGGCACGCCCGGCCGGCTCGCCGCCGACCAGCGGTCGGCCAAGCTCGAGCACGCGGAGAAGGCCGCGCCGATCCAGCGGACGGAGCGCGCTCCGCGTCCGGTCGCGGTGCCGCCGGCTCCCCAGCAGATCGCAGCCCTGCTCGACGGAGCGCGCCACGGCCAGGTGGCCGAGGTCAGCCGACTCCTCGCCAGCGGCGTGCCTGCGAACGTGCCCGACCCTAACGGGTTCACCCCGCTCATGCTGGCGGTCGTCCAGGGCCAGGTCCCGGCGGCGCGCGTCCTGATCGATGGCGGAGCCCAGGTCAATGCCCGCAACCGTGGGGGCATCACTCCCGTCATGCTCGCCGTCATCAACGGGCGAGCGGAGGCGCTGGAGCTGCTCCTCGAGCGGGGCGCCGATGTCAACGCCCAGAGCGGAACCGGCTGGTCCGCTCTCACGTTCGCGGCATGGAAGGGAGACGCGAGTCTCGTGCGGGCGCTGCTGAATCACGGGGCCGATCCCGCCGCCGTGGACAAGCAGCGGTGGACCCCGCTGGACTACGCGGTGTCGAAGCCGCGATCTCCCTCCAACCCGGCGGAGGGCACGGAGCCCGGGTCCTCGGCCCCGGCCGACCCGGAGGGCGGCAACCACCCGGAGGTGACGCCCTCGCCCGAGCCGAGCGGGGCTCGCTGACGGTCCTGCGCGACCCCGCCGAGCCAGGCGGCGTCGGTCTACCGCGCCGGCGCATCCTGCCCTACCATGACCCCGCGGCCGGCCCTCGCCGCGGCGAGCGGGCCGGCCGCGGAGGGAGCGACATGGCCACTGCGAACCCCGGGGATCTGAAGGGCCTGGTCGACGTCGAGCGCGGGATCATCAGCCGCGAGATCTTCGTGAGCGAGGAGATCTACCGGCAGGAGCTGGAGCGCGTCTTCGCCCGCGCCTGGCTCTTCATCGGCCACCAGAGCCAGGTCCCGAAGCCGGGCGACTTCGTCACCTCGTGCATGGGCGAGGAGTCGGTCATTCTCTGTCGCGACCGCGGGGGCCGCCTCCGCATCTTCCTCAACTCGTGCCGGCACCGCGGCATGAAGGTGTGCCGCTACGACGAGGGCAACACCGCCGAGTTCATGTGCCCCTACCACGGCTGGAGCTACGGTACCGACGGCGCGCTGGTCGGCGTGCCGTTCGCCAAGGACGCCTACGGCGCGCAGCTCGACCGGAGCCGGCTCGGGCTGGTCGAGGTCGCGCGGATGGAGAACTACAAGGGCACGATCTGGGCGACGTGGGATGAGTCGGCGCCGGCCTTCGCCGAATATCTCGGCGGCTACAAGCTCTATCTCGATCTGCTGCTCGACGGCTGGGACGGGCGCGAAGGCGGCACGGAGGCGATCGGCGGGATCCACAAGTGGCTCATGCCGTGCAACTGGAAGTTCCCGGCGGAGAATTTCTCGGGCGACCGCTACCACGGCGTGAGCCATCGCTCGGTGGACATGGTCGGCATCGGCCCGAGCGGCAAGGGCCGCCGCGACATGCAGGAGCGCAACGAGGCGCGGTGGCTCGACGTCTCGTTCCCGGAGCTGGGCCACTCGATGATCGCGTTCCTCCGAAAGCACGACGCGCCGCTCGCCCCCGCCTATCAGGACGCGCCCGTCGTCGCCGACTACTTCCGCCGCTGCGAGGAGGAGCGCAAGCGCCGCCGCGGCGAGCACTGGCGGCTCTTCGGCGGCCCGGGCACCATGTTCCCCAACGCCTCGCCGCTGGCGCGGCAGCCGCGCACGCTGGCGGTCTGGCACCCGCGCGGCCCGCACCAGACCGAGGTCTGGCGCTGGTATTTCGTCGACGCCGACGCGCCCGCCGAGGTGAAGGACTTCCTGCGCCACTACTACATCCGATACTCGGGGCCGTCCGGGCTGACCGAGCAGGACGACATGGAGAACTGGAACTACGCCCACAAGGCCAGCCGAGGCACCATCGCCCGGCAGTACCCGTACAACTACGAGATGGGCCTGGGCCGCGGGCAGCGCGGCTTCGAGGACCACGGCCTGAAGCTCCCCGGTGTGATCGCCGACGTGACGGATGCGACCGCCAGCGAGTGCAACCAGCGCGGCTTCTACACGCGCTGGCGCCAGCTCATGGAAGCGGACAGCTGGGGCGGGCTGATCGCGCCGTGAGCGGCGAGCCGGCCACGCTGGCCTCCCTCCTCCTCCAGCGGGAGATCGAGGACTTCCTCTACCGCGAGGCGGACCTGCTGGACGCGCGACGCTTCGACGAGTGGCTGGCGCTCTTCACCGAGGACGCGCGCTACTGGATGCCGATGCGGCGCAACGTGCCCTCCCGGGACGACGAGCGCGAATTCACCCGCGAGGGCGCCGACGTGAGCTGGTTCGACGAGGGCAAGGACACGCTCGCCCGCCGCGTGGCGCAGCTTGGCACCGGCATCCACTGGGCGGAGGAGCCGCCCTCGCGCATCTGCCACATGGTGTCGAACGTCCAGATCCTGCACGCATCGCCCGCCGGGGCGGCTGCCCCGTCCGAGGTGGCGGTGCGCTGCCGATTCCTCGTCTACCGCAATCGCGTCGAGACGGAAACCGACCTGCTGGTCGGCAAGCGCGAGGACAGCCTGCGCCGCGTCGATGGAACCTGGAAGATCGCCCGCCGCATGGTCGTCCTGGATCAAAGCGTCCTCCTCGCCAAGAACCTCACCTTCTTCATCTAGCCCCCCTCTCCCCTCCGGGAAGAGGGCAGGGTGAGGGGCGGGTCGGCAGGGTGAGGGGGATACACTGACCCCAGATGACCCGCGCAAAGATCCACTGGCATCTCCAGAAGGAGCACCGCTTCCCGTTCGGCCAACGCTCCCCCGACCCGGCGTGGTTCGAGCCCATCGGCTTCCCGCCCCCGTGGCCCGACCGGCCGTGGATCTTCGCGGTCATGGTGGCCTCGGCCAACGGCGTGGTCGCGTGGCGGCGCTCCGGCCCCCACGACGACCCGGTGCTCGCGATCCTCGGCGCCGACGACACGCGCGACGAGCGCATCGCCGACCGCCGGCACATGCGCCACCTGCGCTGCTTCGGCGACGTGGCCATCGGCGCCGAGACCGTGCGCCAGCAGCCCGGCCTGGTCCAGACCCCGCAGGCGCCGGGCGACGAGCCGATGGCGGCGCTCTATCGCTTCCGCCGCGTCCATGGCCTGCCGCCCGAGCCGCGCCACATCATCTATTCCCTGCGCGGCTGCCTCGACCTGACGCACCCGATCTTCAACACGCCGGGCGTCGAGGTGATCGTGCTCACCAACGCAGCCGGCGAGACCGACCTGCGCGCCTGCGGCATCGCCGCCAAGGACGCGGACCTGATCGTGGAGCCGCTCGCGGACCCGGAGGCGCTGCGCCGAGCCCACACGCGCCTGTTCGAGGACCGCGGCGTGCGCTACCTGGATTGCGAAGGCGGGCAGACCGTACTGCGCGCCCTGCACCGCGCCGGGCTGCTCGACGAGGTCTTCCTCACCGAGACCGACGTGGTGGTCGACGAGTCCCGCCACGCGAGCGCGCTGAAGATCTTCGACTTCGAGCAGGAAGGCGCGGACCTCGTCGCGGAAGGCCGCACCGACCGCGAGAGCCGCTGGCGGTTCCGCCGCTGGCGCTTCAACCGGCAGTAGCCGTATCCGGTGACGGACATTTGACACCATCGATGGAAGGACCTAGCGTCGACAACATGGCGATCCGCACGAAGCGCTGGACGCGGCTCGAGTACGAGCGCTTGATCGACCTGGGCGCGTTCGGTCCGAACGACCGCCTGGAGCTCCTCGGCGGTCAACTGGTGATCCGGGAGCCACAGGGAAACCTCCATTCGACCGGCATCCGTCTGGTCGCCCGAGCGCTCCGGACTGCCTTCGGCCCTTCCTGGAACGTCGACGCCCAGCTGCCCGTCTCACTCGATGAGGAATCGGAGCCGGAGCCCGACGTGGCCGTCGTCGCCGGAGGGCCACGCGACTATGTCGCGTCTCACCCGACGCGCCCAGCGCTCGTGGTCGAGGTTGCGCTCTCGAGCCTCGCCCTGGACCGGGCCGAGAAGGCCAGCCTGTACGCGCGAGCCGGGCTCGCGGACTACTGGATCGTCAATCTCGTCGACAACGTCCTCGAAGTGCACCGGGATCCGGAGAGCGATCCCGACGCGGCCTACGGCTGGCGCCATCGATCCGTCCACACGCTCGGGACCGGAGACCGGGTGAGGCCGCTCGCCGCACCGCACGCCGAGATCCAGGTCGGCGACCTGTTGCCGTAGTCACACCAGCCGGTAGAGCCGCGAATCGTCGGGACTCAGCGCGTAGAGCGCCTTGACGCGCTTGCTGGGCCTGGTGGGGTAGAAGTTCAGGATCAGCTCGCCCGCCTTCACCGCCTTGCCCTTCTCCAGTTCGGCGATGGGCTCGATCACCCGGTACTCGTGACGGTAGCCGTTGTAGGTCACGAACTTCGACTTCGTCTTCGGCTCGAAGCGCCACTCCCAGGCGTCCATGAACTCGTCGAGCGTCTTGAGACCGAAGCGCTCCCAGATCGGGAAGTCGCTCTTCTCGTGGAAGTAGCCGGCCGTCTGCATCTGCGCGCGCGCCGCCGCCTTGCGATCGGCCTCCTTGGTGGACTCGCCGGGAATCTCCACGCGGTTATCCTTCCCCAGGAACTTGCGGATCTTGTACCGGTAGGTCCGCGGTAGCACGGTCTTGTTGCCGTCGATGGGCGATTTGGCCACGCTCTTCAAAATTTGCTCGCCCTCCTGCAGCTTCTGATCGGTGATCTTGTTCGGCTTGTCGGGAATGAATCCCTTCCAGAGCTTGGCCGGTATCTCCTTGCCGTCGATCCGCGGGAACTTCTTGCTGGTCATGGCCTTGACCACCGCGGCCTTGTCCTTCAGCCGGGTGGGGCTGAAGAACTCGAACGCGTAGCCCAGGTACTCGATGTGTCCCGGCGGCTTCTTGATCGGCGTGGCCAGGTGGAAGAACAACGGCGCGGCCACCGGGGTCTTGTTGCCGAGCGCCTCCTTCAGCTTGCGCACGAACTTTTCCTGGTGGCCGATCCGGCAGCCGCGGATGATGAAGCGGGCGGTGATCGGTGCCTTGGTCTTGGGATCGGTCGGACGCGGCTGCAGCATCTTGTCGTCGATGACGACCGCCTTCGACTTCACCAGATCGATCAGGTCCTCGTAGTTCAGCGCCCGGTCGGTGATCTGGCCCACCTTGAGCCGTATCTGGCCCTCGAAGTTGGCGTGGGAGGAAGGCAGCAGGTGGCGGATGGGATTCGTGCACTCGACGTTCGCGCCGAGCTCCTTCACGAACCGGGCGAGATCGAAGAGCAGCGAGCTCTTGATGCGGATGGTCTCGGGCCGCGTGTCGAGCAGCTTGGCCAGCTCGTCGTCGTACTTCGTCCGCCCGACGCCGGGCACGATCGCGTAGTCGCGGCACGTGGTGTCCGCCGCCGTCTCCAGGGCGGTCCTCGCCGCGATGGGCAGCGGGTCGAGCAGCCGAACGACGTCGAACTGCTTGACGTGCGTCCTCGGCCCCTTGTCGAGCGGCACCGAGGCGTTACCCCGGAGCACCTGGATTCCGCCGCTGGCGATCAGCACCGGGATCTGCCACTCGATGAGGCCCTTGCCGTGCAGGGCAAAGAGCAGCGAGCTCGGCCGCTGGATCCGCCAATCGGGCACGGGGCGCTACGCCGTGGGCATGGTCTCGTCGAACGCGATGTCCAGCGCGCTCGTCGGGGTGTACTCGTACCACTGCCCGATCAGCGAGGCCTCCGCCCAGCTGGTGATGTCCGCGTCCTCGCCCTCCCCCTCGAGCTCGCCGTCGGCGCCCAGGGTGAACAGCTCGAAGTCGGTGTAGGCGCCGGGGCTGCGGTACTCGTACGGACGCCCCCACGGGTCGGCCGGCGGCACCGGCCCCAGCGGGGCCAGCGCGGCGAGCCCCTGCGCGGTGGTCGGGTAGGCCCCGTTGTTCTCCTTGAAGCGTTCCAGCAGCGCGATGATCCCCTGCATGTCGTCCCACGCCTTGAGCTGCCGCGGGGTCAGCAGCGGGCGGGCGTTGTCCACCGTGTTGGCCGAGCGGATGCCCGGGTAGTTGGTGTTGGCGTACGCCTGCATCTCGGTGGCGATCGTCATGTAGGGGTGCGTATCGGGCAGGCCATCGAGCGTGCCGGTCTCGAGGAACGAGACGAAGTCGCGCTCGAAGCCGGGCCGGATCGTGAGCACCACCCGGGCGCTGCCCGACTTGAGGAACACGCGGTGCAGGAAGTCGGGGTGGTCCAGGTACTTCTTGAACTCCCAGCGCGCGGTGTGCGACCAGAAGTACGGGTACAGGAAGAACAGCATGTTCTCCCACTCGATGGCCTGGTGCAGGAACTTGATGACCTCCCCGTGGGCGAGCACCAGCCCCCACAGCGACGCATCCAGCACCGCCCCGCTCGGCCCGTAGAGATCGGGCGGCAGGCCCGGCGGCACGAAGGTGAAGGTCGGGCCGAAGAGCCAGCGGAGCACGTGCTTCATCACTTCCTCGCGCTCGATCTTGCGCAGGCTCAGCGCGTCCTGCGCGCTCAGCTCCTCCTGCAGCTGCGCGAGGCGGTCCTTCAGCATGGTGCGGTTCTGCTCGTAGCGGGCCTGCGCCGCCTCGCGCAACGTCCCCCACGCGCGCTGGCGCCAGGCGTCGTAGGCGGCGGCGCTGAGGCCGAACCAGAGCTTCAGCTGGATGTCGAAGGCGGAGACCCACTTCGTACCCACCGACATCGTCAGCGCGCCGCCCACCCCGAGCCACGTGTTCAGGTCCGGCCGGATCTCGAAGTGGTAGTCCTCGTCCGTCCACGCCCACCAGCGCCAGTTGTTGGACCAGCCGCGGACCACGTAGCCCTCGGGCACCTCCACCTCGAAGGTGGTGTAGTCGCTGTCGTTGGACGAGTCCTTGTTGGGCCAGTTGCGGGTGAAGGCCTTCGTCACCGGGATCTCGTCCGCCGGCGGCGGCTCGACCGGCACGCCGTACTGGGCGGCCAGGTCGAGGTAGTTGTCGCGGGAGATCTGCTTCGGTGTCAGGTCGAAGCGCGCCCAGGGCAGGCTCGCGCTCGACTCGCCGAAGCCTTCCTGGAGCGCCGCGGTCACCGCCTTCAGCTCGACGAGCTTGGAGAGGATGTCGGAGCCCGGCTCGGGGATGGTGAGGTCGTAGGTCATGCGCAGGCCGTAGCGGTAGAGATCCACCCGCCACTTGCGCACCAGCTGGTAGTAGTCCACCCGGGTGGTGCGGTCGTCGAATGGGTTCTTGATGAGGCGCACCGCCTGGTCCTCCGTCCCCGACGCGGAGGCCACCTTGAACGAGGTCTTGTGCTCCTTCTTGGAGCGCGAGGAGGCCTTGCGGGTCAGCTCGTTGCTCTGGTTCCGCGCGGTCTGCTGCGAGACGCTGGCGCTGTTCGAGACGTTGTAGTTGGCGCTGGTCGAGATGCTGACCGGCCCCCACCCACCCGAGGCGGTCACCCCCAGATCGAACCCGCTGGTGTGCTGCTGCTGGTTCGTGGTCGACTGGGTCAGCTCGCTCTTCTCGGTGACGCCCTCCTCGCTGAAGGCCTCGATGAAGTCGGTGACGATGCGCTCGAACTCCTCGGAGGTGTTCGACCACTCCTTGTGGGTGATGTTCACCTGCTCGCCCGGAGACAGCGGCACCGAGTACTGGAGTTCGCCGCGCTCGATGCCGGCCGGGATGAAGGACAGGCGCTCGAGGTGCAGCATGCCCACCGGCTCGATCTGCAGCCGCTGCTCGAAGGCGTAGTTGGCGTCCTTCGTCGCGGTCACCATCGCCTGGGCCGCGGAGCGGAACTGGGCCAGCGTAAAGGTGGCCGCGGCCGGGCCGAGTCGCGTCGCCAGCGCCATCGTCTGCTCGGCCCGCGTCTTCTCCACGTCGTGGGCCGCGGCCCAGGCCATCAGCCGCCCGATCGCGATCGGCGCCGTCGTGGGGGCGCTCACGGGCTCCGTCTCCGCCGGCGCCGGCACCACGAAGGCCCCCGCCGTCGCCATCTGGCCGATCGAGTCGGCGGCGGCCCGCGCGCGGCGGGCCGCGGTGCGGGCGGCCGGCCCGGTGAGCGCCACGGGCTGGCTCTCGTAGCGGTACACCTTGGCGCCGGGCGCGCCCGGCAGCACGATCTGCGGGTCCAGCGTGTACTCGGGCGGGATGGCGGGCTGGGCGCCGGGCCGGGCGGCCGTGCCGGGACGGGTGGCCGCCTCGTACCGCGCGAGGATCGCCGCGTGGCTGCCGATGCTCTGCTCCACGGCTTGTCGGCGGACCGCCTCCAGCTCGGCGCCGAAGCGCCGGAGCAGGCGCGCGGGCACCGCCGCCATGCGCTCCATCATGGCGAGGGGCAGCGAGGCGCTCGGGGACTCGGGCGACTCGGCGACGACGGCCTGGATCGTCTCCAGGTGCGCGCGGTCCGATTCGGGCAGTGGCGGCTCGCCGGTGGTGAGCCGCCGGATCACGACCGCCATCTCCTGCGCGGTCGGCCGCAGCGCGGCCAGGTAGGCCCATTTGTCGAGCGCGCGCCCCGGCTCGTGCACGGGCGGGCGCGGGGTCTTGATCGGTGTGTAGGTGGCCCGAGGCAGATTGCGCTTGGAATGCTCGAGTTCGGCCATGGCTCTCTCTCCGCGAGCGCCGCCATCGCGCGCGACACCCGCCCCGCCGTCGATACTGCGATGGCGGAGACGCGGGCGTCAAGGCGGCACGTCGCGCGCGTTGCTTGACTCCGCCTCCGGCCTCGACTAGGCTCGCCACCATTCCCGGAGCGAGGACACGTTGATCATGTCCGCCGATGCCCGCCGTCCCGCCGCGCCCCGCGCCGCCAAGCTCGTCGGCGTCGACGTGGGGGGCACGTTCACCGACCTGGTGCTGGTCGACGAGGCCACCGGGGAGGTGCGCGTGGCCAAGGTGCCGACCACTGTGCCCAACCAGGCCGGCGGGGTGCAGGCCGCGCTGGCCGACGCGCAGGCCGCCGCGGCCGACATCGAAGTGATCGTGCACGGGACCACCACCGCCACCAACGCGCTGCTGGAGCGCAAGGGAGCGCGCACCGGGCTCGTCACCACGCGCGGCTTCCGCGACGTGCTGGAGCTCGGGCGGCGCACGCGGCCGACCCCGTACGGCCTCAAGGGCACGTTCGAGGCGCTCATCCCGCGCGACCTGCGCCTCGAGGTGGACGAGCGCGTGGACGCCGAGGGCCTGGTGGTCACGCCGCTTCATCTCGATCAGGTGCGCGAGGCGGTGACGAGGCTGCGCGAGCGCGGGGTCGAGGCGCTGGTGATCCACTTCATGCACGCCTACATCAACGACGCGCACGAGCGGCAGGCGCGCGAGGCCGCGGCGGCGCTCTGGCCCAACGCCTACATCACGGCGGGAGCTGAGCTCCTGCCCGAGTACCGCGAGTTCGAGCGGGGCACGACGGCGGCCATCAACGGGTTCGTGCAGCCGGTGATCGACCGCTACCTGCGCACGCTGGCCGATGGGCTGGCACGGCAAGGCTACCGCCGCGAGCTGCTGGTCATGCAGGGTAACGGCGGCACCATGTCGGTGGACGTGGCGGCGCGGCACGCGGTGAGCACGCTCATGTCGGGGCCGGCGGCGGGCGTGAAGGCGGCCGCCTACACCGCGCTGGCCGCCGGGCACCGCAACATCATCAGCTGCGACATGGGCGGGACCAGCTTCGACGTGGGCGTGATCCGCGACGGCCGGCCCGCGCTCACCGCGGACAAGGAGATGGGCTACGGCCTGCCGGTGCGGGTGCCGATGATCGACATCCACACCATCGGGGCCGGGGGCGGCTCCATCGCCCGGGTGAACTCGGCCGGCATCCTGCAGGTGGGGCCGGAGAGCGCGGGGGCCGACCCGGGCTCGATCTGCTACGGGCGCGGCGGCGAGGAGCCGACCATCACCGACGCCAACCTGCTGCTCGGCCGGCTCAACCCGGCGGGGCTGCTGGGCGTGGAGCAGGCGGCGCGCCTGGATCGCATCCGGGAGATCTTCGACAAGAAGATCGGCGCGCACCTGGGCCTGGATCCGGAGCAGGTCGCCGGCGCCATCGTGCGCGTGGCCAACGACAAGATGGCCGGAGCGATTCGCCTGGTGTCGCTGCAGCGCGGGCACGACCCCCGCGATTTCGTGCTGCTCGCCTTCGGCGGCGCGGGACCGCTGCACGCGGTGGCGCTGGCGCGCGAGCTGGCCATCCCGCGGGTGCTGGTGCCGGCGCGGCCGGGGATCACCTCGGCGCTGGGCTGCCTGGTGGCCGACGTGCGCCACGACTTCGTGAAAACGATCAACCAGGGCGTGCTGCGCATGGACCTGGAGGCGGCGCACCGGATCCTGGCCGATCAGGTGAGCGAGGGACGCCGGCTACTGGCCACCGAGGGCGTCGAGATCGAGACGGTCAGCGTGCAGCACGAGGCCGACATGCAGTTCGTGGGGCAGACCCACGTGCTCACGGTGGGCATCCCGCGCACCGACTTCGCCCGCGAGGAGCTGACGAGCGCCTTCGAGAAGGCCTACTGGGAGCGCTTCGAGGTCGAGCTGCGCGAGATGCGGGCCCAGGTGGTGAGCCTGCGCACCGCGGTGATCGGCCGGCGCCGTCCCGTGTCGCTCGAGGGGCTGATCGCTCGCGAGCCCGGGGGCGCACTCACGCCGGCCGGTCGCCGGCGCGTATGGTTCGACGCGGGCTGGGAGGAGACGCCGGTGTATCGGCGCGAGCAGCTGGGCGTCGGGATCACGCTCACCGGGCCGGCCATCGTCGAGCAGCTCGACTCCACCACCGTCATCGAGCCGGGCGACCGTATGCGCGTCGACGGCCTGGGCAACCTCGAGATCACGGTGCGAGGGCTGGAGACGCGGTGATGGACACGATCGATCCGGTCACGCTGGTCGTGGTACAGAACGGCCTGCAGCAGGTCGCGAGCGAGATGGACCTCACCTTCGAGCGGGCCGCGTTCTCGCCGGTCATCTCCGAGGGCTTCGACCGCTCCGACGGCATCTACGCCCGCGACAACGGCGAAGTCATCGCGCAGGGCGAGCTGGGGCTGCCCATCTTCGTGGGGGTCATGCAGTTCACCACGCGGGCGGTGATCGACCACGTCAACGCGGGCACGGAGCCGCAGCGGCCCGGCGACATCTTCATCGTCAACGCCAACGACATTCACCAGCCGATCCTGCCCGCGCCGCGCAATCGCGGCGCGCTGGTCACGTATTTCCGCGCCTCGCTGTTCGCCGACCCGGAGGAGTGCGCGTCCTGGGTCGAGCCGTTCCTGCACGCGAGTGCGCTCGGCTGCAACAAGCTCGGGCCCGAACCGGAATTGCGCGCCTTGTTACTGCGTCTTCATGAAGTGGCCGATCCGAAACGGCCACACTGGAAGCTGGTGGCGCGCGGCCTGATCACACACATCCTCTCCATCACCGCGCGCCTGTTCGCCGAGCGTTGCGAGAGAAAAGGAGCGAGCCGTTTCCT